>Ga0272446_1000816_pt1 | contig 47600 bp, 47 predicted proteins | sample YNPCB0061_FD_194587 | JGI IMG/M metagenome (GOLD analysis project Ga0272446, IMG submission 194587) | Hot spring microbial mat communities from Yellowstone National Park, WY, United States - YNP-CB-006-1 | ecosystem: Environmental > Aquatic > Thermal springs > Hot (42-90C) > Sediment | place...
GATTCATCAAAGCTGTTGTTGTTGTTTTCCCATTTGTTCCGGTAATTGAAATAATTGATCCTTTGCAAAACCAAGAAGCAAATTCAACTTCGCTATAAATCTTAATTCCTTTTTTAATTGCATTTGAGAGCACATCAGAATTTGTTGGAACGCCGGGACTCGTAACAATAAAATCACATTCAAAAACTTTTTCTGAATGAGCACCAAATTCAAAAGCAATATTTTCTTTCAGAAAAATTTCTTCAGCCGAAGCCAGTTTTTCTTTTGAACTACTATCACTTACAAATGGAATTGCATTTAATTTTTTTGCTAATCTCGCCGCAGCAATTCCACTTTTCACTGCACCAATTATCGATATTTTCTTTCCTTCAATATTCATTATCTTATCTTAAATGAAGTTAAACTAATAATTGCAAGAATGATTGTAATAATGTAAAACCGAATGACAATCTTAGGCTCTTCCCAACCAAGTTTTTCAAAATGATGATGAATTGGAGCCATTCTAAAAATTCTTTTTCCTTCACCATATTTTTTCTTTGTGTATTTGAAATACAATCTTTGAATAATTACGGAAAGAGTTTCCATAAAAAATATTCCACCAAGAATTGGAATTAATAAATCTTTCTTCAAGATTATCATCATCACTCCAAAAGCTCCGCCAAGTGCAAGTGAACCAGTATCACCCATAAAAACTTGTGCGGGATAAGAATTATACCAAAGGAATCCTAAACCTGCACCGATTAGTGCAGCAATAAAAACTGTAAGCTCTCCACTTCCCGGCAAATAAATGATGTTCAAATAATCTGAATAAATTACATTTCCAGTTACGTAAGCAATTATTGCAAGAGCAATCATTACAATTAATGTTGTTCCAATTGCAAGTCCATCTAAACCATCAGTTAAATTCACTGCATTTGAAGTTGCAGTTATAATGAAAATTACCCATGGAATGAAGAGAACTCCAAAATCCCAATTCAAATTTTTAAAGAATGGTAAAGTTGTTTGAGTATTGTATTGAGAAAACTCTGGCAGAAAATAAACTGCAGCTCCAACAATTAAACCTACAAATACTTGTCCTAACAATTTATAACGAGCGATTAACCCTTTTGGTAATTGCTTAATAACTTTTAAGTAATCATCAACAAATCCAACAAAACCTAAAACAACAGTTGCGAATAAAACTAAAAGAATGAAAATACTTTTAATATCAGCCCAAAGAAGAACAGGAAGAATCACAGAGAAAAGAATTATCAATCCACCCATAGTTGGAGTACCTGCTTTTTTCTTGTGAGTTTCTGGACCTTCATCTCGAATTGGTTGATCAACTTGTTTTTGTTTTAACTTGTTTATGATCTTCGGTCCAAGGAAAAAAGAAATTAACAAAGCTGTAATTGCTGATAATGCAGAACGAAAAGTCAAAAATCTAAAAACATCAAATCCTGGTGGATTGAATATTTTGTTGATATAATCAAAAAGATAGTAAAACATTATTCGAACCTTTGTTTTAATATATTCAGAAATTCTTCCATTTTCATTCCGCGAGAACCTTTAACCAGAATAACTGAGTTTTCAATTTCTTCATATTGCAAATAAAGTGATAAAGCTTCTCGTTCATTGAAATGAATTGATTTAATTTTTTTCTTTCTTAATTCAGTTGTTAGATATTTCATCATATCACCAACTGTAAGAACAAATAAATTTTCTGCTGGTTGAAATATTTCTGCTAATTTTTTGTGAATTTTTTTTGCTTGGTTACCAAGTTCAAAAATGTCTCCAAGTACAACATATTTTTTTTCAAATGTTTTGATTGAGTTCAAAGTTTTTATAGCAGCTTCAATACTCATTGGACTTGCATTATATGTATCATCAATCAAAACTGCATTTTTATATTTTGTTACTTCTAATCTCCCTTTTGCTGGAGTTAATTTTTTTGTTGCTGAAAGAATTTCTCTATTTGTCATTCCAATTGTTTTAGCTATTGCAAAAGAAGCTAAATAATTTTTTGCATTTGCATCTCCATAAATTGGAAGTGTGGTTTCAAATTTTCCTTCAGAATAATTTATTTTAATTTTTGTTTTACCTTCATCAGTAATTCCTAAAGCAACACCTTTATAATCAGCATGATTTGTGAATCCATAAGTAATTTTTTTTCTGAAAGAATTTTTATTTTCAGAAATAATTGGATCGTCAATATTTATAAAAACAGTTCCGTTGTTCAAAACTGTGTGAACAAACAATTGAGATTTTTCTTTATAAATACCTTCTCTTGTTTTGAAAAATTCAATATGAGAATCGCCGATATTTGTAATTAAAGCAAAATCTGGTTGAGAAATTTTTGCAGTGTATTCAATTTCACCGAAATGATTTGTACCATGTTCAAGTACAAGCATTTCAGTTTTTTCATCAGCATTAAAAATTGTAAGAGGAACGCCAATATGATTGTTATTATTTGCTTCTGTTTTTACCACATTAAATCTTTCAGATAATAATGTTGCTAATATTTCTTTAGTTGATGTTTTTCCATTGCTTCCAGTTATGCCAATCACTTTTGCATTTAATTTATGTCGCCAAACATTTGCAAGAAATCCATATGCTTTTATTGTATCATCAACAGCGATAATTGGTAAATCGATCTTGGAAAATCTTTTTAATTTATTTTTATTAATGACAATTGCACGAGCACCATTTTTTATTGCATCAGAAATAAAATCATGACCATCAAGTTTTTCACCTTTAATTGCAATGAACAAAGTTCCTTTTCTAACTTTTCTTGAATCAATTTGTACACTTGATAAAGAAGAATAACCATCGGGATTATAAATAACCGCAGATGGAATATTGAATAAATCCTCAAGTGTAATTTTTAGTTTGCCCATTCGTTCAAATATTTTTCTGAAATTTCTTTATCCGAAAAATGTTTTCTCACTCCATTAATCTCTTGATAATTTTCATGTCCTTTTCCTGCAACAAGAATTACAGCATCATCTTCGCTTTCAAAAATTGCAGAGCGAATCGCATCTTCTCTATTTTCAATTATTCTATAATTATTCTTTTTAATTCCATGAACTATTTCATCAATAATAACAAATGGATCTTCAGTTCTTGGATTATCAGAAGTTACATAAACTCTTTCACTCAATTCAGAAGCAATCGAACCCATGATTGGTCGTTTTGTTTTATCGCGATCACCGCCACAACCAAAAACTGTATAAATTTTTCTTTCGCCTTTTACAATATGATGAATTGCTTCGAGCGCTTGCTTTAATGAATCGGCTGTGTGTGAATAATCAATAATAACTTTTTTCTTTTGCATTGATACAACTTCAAATCTTCCAGGAACTTGAGGTGTGTTTTTTATTCCTTCAATTGCAACTTCAGGTTTAACTCCTTTTACAACCGCTACTGAAAATGCAGCTGTTGCATTGTATGCATTGAAGTTTCCAATTAATTTAGTTTCCAAGTTGAAAGATTTTCCTTTCCAATTCAAAATGAAGCGAGTACCATCCAAATCAAAATCAATTTTTTCAATATGTATGTCAGAATTCTTTTTTGTTCCATAAGAAATTTTTTGTGCTTTAGTATCTTCAACGATTCTCTCTCCATTCTCATCATCTGCATTATAGATTACATAACCATCGGAAGAAACCATATCAAACAATTTTTTCTTTGAAATGAAGTAATGATCAAATGTTTGATGATAATCCATGTGATCTGAAGTAATATTGGTAAATATCGCAGAGCTAAATTTCATAAAATCAACTCGATGTAAATCTAAAGCATGAGACGAAACTTCCATTACACAATGAGAACAATTTTGTTTTAGCATTTCAGAAAACAGAAAATTAATTTCATGTGACTGTGGAGTAGTTAGCGAAGTTTTTACTTCAACATCGCCAATGTAATTTGCAATTGTCCCGATCAATCCACATTTATTTTTATTTGTCTCGAAAATATTTTTCACGAAAAATGCAGTTGTTGATTTTCCTTTGGTTCCCGTTATTCCAATTACATTTAATCTTTTAGAAGGTTCTCCAAAGAATACGTTTGAAAATTCTGCTAATGCTTTTTTTGAATCTTGAACAACAATCTTTACACAATTTGAATGAAGAAAAATTTCATCAGGGAATAAATTTCCATTTTCCAAAACAACTGCTGCAGCATTTTTATTTATTACTTCAGGAATAAAACTATGACCATCAGCTTTTTGTCCTTTGATTGCAAAGAAAAGAGAATTTTTCTTTACTGTTTTCGAATCAATAGTTAATTCTTCGATCTCTTTTTGTTCTGCATTACCAACAACTTGAATGACAGAAACATTATTTAACAATTCATTTAATTTCATAATTACTTCTTCAAAATTTTTTTTAATGAAGGTTCACACTTCAATAAACAAACAACTCCGCTTGTAATATTTGAACCTGGTTCTAAACTTTGCCAAACAACTTTTCCAGTTCCCGAAACTTTCCATTGAACTCCTAAAGCATTCAATTGTGCAATTGCATCACGCATCGAAAGATTAATCAAATTTGGAATTGTATCTGTCTTCTTAAAAACTCTTTCTTTTTTTTCAGATTTTATTTCGGGAACATTTAAATAAGATCGAGAAGTTTTAGTAGGAGCAGTTTTCAAATCCGCCATTAATTGATCAATTAATTTTTCATCATGATTAATTTTTTTCTTATTGATTATCAAGTTTGGATCAGATTCAATAATTCTTTTAGCAACATCATGAAAAATTGGAGCGGCAACTAATCCACCATATTGACCTTTAGTTGGAGAATTAACTAAAATAAAAATCACAAATTGTGGATTTTCGGCTGGGAAAAATCCAACAAATGAAGAATTGTGATGAGCATTTGAATAAGAATTATTAACTAACCTTTGAGAAGTACCAGTTTTTCCTCCGACCGAAACATCAGGTAATTGAGCTGCCGTTCCAGTTCCTTTTTCAACAACATCAACTAATAATTTTTTCAACCGTTCAGAAGTTTCTTTTGAAATTACGTTTCGAATTTTCTTTGGCGAATTTTCTTGAACTATATTTCTATTATTATCAATTATTTTTTTTACTAAGAATGGTTGGTAAAGTGATCCGCCATTTATTAAAGCACAATATGCTGCAGTCATTTGAATTGGTGTAACTGCAATTTCATAACCGAAAGACATAAAAGCTTTGGTAATTGGTGTAAAATTTTTGGGTAATTTCATCAATCCTTCTGCTTCGCTTGGTAAATCAATTGATGTTTTATTGCTAAATCCAAAATCTCTTAAATATCTATAGAATGTTTCGTCATCAATTCTTTCAGAAAGTTTTGCCATTCCAATATTACTTGATACTTCCAAAACTTGAGCAACGGTTAAATCACTATGATTGTGACTATCATAAATTTTTACACCTTTATAAGCATAAGTTCCATTCTCTGCATTTACAAATTCATTTTCATGAGTTTTTGTTGCATCAAATAAAATTGCCATGGTAATTGATTTCATTGTTGAGCCCGGTTCAAATGGATCTGTCAAAGCTCTGTTTCTTCTTTGTTCTGGTAAAGCATTATTAAAATTTGATGGATCAAAACTTGGTGAATTAGCTAACGCTAAAACTTCTCCAGTATTTGGATTCATAATAATTCCAACAGCAGATTCGCCACCAAATTTTTCTAATCCTTTTGCAATTTCTTCTTCAAGAATTTTCTGATAATTTTTTTTAACTGTTAAAATCAAAGTGTTTCCATTTATTGGAGTACGAGAAATTTTTTCATCAACAGAAAGATTGCGGCCAAGAACATCTCTTTCAAAAATGTAATAACCATCCTGACCGGTTAAATATTTATCATAAAATTTTTCAATTCCTTCTTCTGCTCTTCCTTCTTTATTGACAAATCCCAAAATGTGAGATGCCAAGTTTCCATAAGGATAAATTCTTGAAAAATCATCTTCGTATGTCAAATCAGTTACCGCTTGTTTAGTTTGATTTATTTCTTCTTTAATTCTAATTGCTTTTTCTAACGGAACTTTTTTTTCTAAACAAATATTTGATTTACCATTATTAATCAAATCGATGTAGTACTTTTTACTTTTATTTAATTCTTTGGCAAATATTGATGCAATCAGATTAATTTTTTTATCATCTAAATTTTTTTTGTAGAGATAAAAAGTAACATTGTTAAAAGTGTAACATAAAACTTCACCATTTGCATCTTTAATTAATCCTCGTTCTGCTTTTACAGTTTTAGGTGTATATTGCTGGTTTTCAGCAAGTCGCGAATAATATTCATGTTTTACTACTTGTATTGTGAACAGTTTTAGAACGAGTATAAGAAATACAAAGAATAAAACAACAGCAACAATAATTACACGAGAATTAATCATATTTTTCTTTTAATAAATTTTCCACTTGAATAATTTGACTTTTAGGAATAATAATTTTTTCAATTTCTCTATTCGTGTTTAATCCTAATGAATCTTGGGCTAAACCAACTATTCTTGTTTCTGATGATAGTTTTTGAACTTCAACTAAATACATTTCTAGTTTATTTATTTTCTCATTTAAGATTTCTTGCTTAACAATTTTTTCTCTATTAATTCTTTTTATTTCTGTTACCAGAAAAACATAAGAAAGGACAACAAATGCAATGAGTATAACACCTATTATAAAATTTGTAAGATTTGATCCTTTTAATGCGCTATTTTCTCTGCCACTCTTAATTTTGCGCTCCTTGCTCTTCTGTTATTTTTTATTTCTTCTTCTGTTGGAACAACTGGTTTTTTTGTTATCAATTTCAATGTTTGTTTTTTACCACAAATACATATCGGTGATTCTGGTGGACAAATACAACTTAAACTTTCATACTTGAAAAATTCTTTTACAATTCTATCTTCTAAAGAATGAAAAGTAATTATTGCAATTCTTCCTTCATTCGATAAAAGTTTTACAGATTTACTTAAAAATTCTTTCAACTCATCTAATTCGTTATTCACATGGATTCTCAATGCTTGAAAAACTCTTGCTAATGTTTTGTTAACAAATCTTTCTGGAGTAATATCTTCAACGATTTTTTTCAACTGAGATGAAGATTCAATTTTCTCTTTGATTCTTAATTCAACAATTTTTTTTGCAATAAGTCTCGAATTTTTTTCTTCACCAAATTCGAATAGAACTTTTGCAATTTCTTCTTGAGATGCACTATTCAAAAAATCTGAAGCAGTATAATTTTCTTCTTTGTTCATCCTGAGATCAAGGGAGGAATCCTCTCTGAAAGTAAATCCAGATTCAACATTATCAAGTTGAAAGGAGGAAACTCCCAAGTCTGCAAAGATGCCATCAAAATTTTCAATGAACTCTAATTTTGAAATTGAATCAATATTTTTGAAAGAAGTGTTATAAATAGAAAAGCGACTATCGTTCGCAAATTTTTCTTTGCAAAAAGAAAATGCCGTTTGATCTTTGTCTGTTGCAATTAGTCGCCCTTTATAACTAATTCTTTTTAATATTTCTGAAGAGTGCCCGCCAAAACCTGCAGTTCCGTCAAAGTATATTCCGTCAATTTTTGTGGTGAGAAAATCGACGCTTTCCTTTAACAGCACTGGTTCATGAATCATTTTTTAATATTGTTCATTACTTGTTTTGCTAATTCAGCAAATGGTTTTGGATATTCTTTTTTCTGTAATTCAAAAATTTCAGGATTCCAAAATTCAATCTTGTTATTCTGTCCAAGAATCAAAACATCTTTTTCTATTCCAGCAAATTCCAATAAATTTTTTGGAACGAATAATCTTAATTGTTTATCTAATTCTTGATCAGTTGCTAATTCGAATAAAAATCTTTTAAATGCTGCTTCGTCATCATTGAAATCATCAAGTGCATCAATTCTCGGTTTTATTTTTTCTTCCCAATAACTCAAAGGATAAACATCAATGCATTGAACTGTTGATCGAGTAAGAACAAATGTATCCTTAGATTCTGGTTTTAGAACCTTTTTAAATTTTGCAGGAATACTAATTCTTCCTCGTGAATCAACTGAATATTTAAAACTTCCTATAAACATAATTTCCCATTATTTGGGTTTATCATACATTATTAACCACTATGTGCAAAATAAGTTATTTTCTATGGGATTGTCAAGAAAAATTATTTAAAAAATGAAAAAAATTTTCATTTGTGACTTTTTGAGAGAAATAAAGAAATCTACTGTTTTTTAGAAATTGTGTTTAGATGAAAGTTATTAGAATTGAAAAAATGAAATGAGAAAAAAATTGAGCCACCTATAGGACTCGAACCTACGACCCGCTCATTACGAATGAGCTGCTCTACCAGCTGAGCTAAGGTGGCTTTCTTTCAAAGAAATTAAACTATCTTAATTTCTTTTTATGACGATTCTTTCTCAAGCGTTTTTTGCGCTTGTGAGTTGCCATTTTATGGCGTTTTCTTTTTCTACCGCAAGGCATTTTACATCTCCTTTTTTAATGTGAATTAATTAATTCTTGTGCTTTTTTTCCGATCTCATTATTTGGATTTAATTCAACTGCTCTTTTCCAGTAATTTTTTGCTTTATCTATTTCCCCCATTGTTGAATTCACTATTCCTAAATTTAAATTTGCAATTTGGTGATTCGGCTGATATTTCAAAGCTTCTTCCATATACATAATTGCACTTTGATTTTTACCTAATTCATAATAACAAACACCCATATCAACTAATACATCTGCTTCTTTTGGAAATTTTTTCAAATACTTTTGATACTTCTCAATTGCTTTTTCTTTGAAACCAGAATCATTCAATAAATGCGCTAAGTTAAGTAATGCATCATAATTCTCGGGATTTTCATTCACTTGTTTTTCAAGTGAATTTATTTCCTCAAGCTTTGTTAAATCAGCGCCCGGCATCGATTGATTTGTAGTGACTTGATTTGTTGTTTCAATTTTGTGACTTTCAAATACGCCACTGAAATATAAAATTGCAGCGCCGACAATTAATAAAACAGCAGCAGAAATTAAAATTACTTTTGGTGAAATTGATTTAGATGCAACAGTGTTTTCAACTTTATTCGATGAAACACTTTTAACATTTTTTAATTGTGCACCACAGTTTGGACAATAATTAAATCTATCGTTAACTTTTTCTCCACAAACTTTACACTTACTCATCGAAGACCTTGTTTTCATTTTTCATTTTTTTAATTCCAGCATCAACAGCTGCTTTAAAATCTTTGGAAAATTTGAATGCAGGGACATAATGCTCGCCAACAAATACTTTTTCACCTGTTCTTGGGTTTCGAGCATTTCTTGGTTTTTTCTTTCTGACTTTAAAACTTCCAAAGCCTCTGATTTCAATGCCATTGCCGGAGGCTAATGCATCAATTATTGTTTTAAAAAAACCATCGACGACTACTTCTGTGTCGATTTTTGTTAAGCCAGTTCCATTGGCTATTCTTTCAATAATATCTGCTTTGGTCATCTCTAACCTCAAATTTTTAAGGAAGTTACAAGAAAAATTGGGTCAAAAGTTATTAAAAAGTAAGCTAAAAACAAACTTTTTAATTTAGAGCGAAAAGTTTTGAATAATAAATTCAACCACAACAGTTAAAAATCTAATTTGCTAAAAATTTATTATTCTAATGAAAAGTGAAGAAATTTTAATTTAATTCTATTCCGATTCATATTGAATCAAAGATTGAACATCATAGCTTTTAAGTTTTTCTCTGCCATTCAAAAAATTCAGTTCAATTAAAAATGAAACTTGAACAACTTCTCCGCCAAGTGATTCAATCAATTTTATTGCAGCTTCCATTGTTCCACCAGTTGCAAGCAAATCATCATGCAACAAAACTTTATCACCTTTCTCGATTGCATCTTTGTGAATTTCAATTTTATCGGTTCCATATTCTAATTCATAAGTTGCAGAAATTTTTTCTGATGGAAGTTTATTTGGTTTTCTAATCGGAATAAATCCAGCATTTAGTTTTTGAGCCAAAGCTCCACCCAAAATAAATCCGCGAGATTCAATACCAGCAACTTTTGTAATTCCTTTTCCTTTTGCAAGTTCATACAATGAGTTGATAGCTTCATTTAATCCTGATGAATTTTTAAGCAAGGTAGTAATATCTTTGAATATAATTCCTTCCTTTGGAAAATTAGGAACGTCACGAATTAGTTTTTCTAACTCCATTTTATCCTCAAAATAAATTGTTAATTTGTTTTAACTATTTTCTTTCTTGCAAAAGAAATGTATCATGAATGATTCATCATAAGAATTCATAAAAATATTTTTCATCATCAAATGCAAAAACTTTATAATTTCTTTTCAAGAAATTCTTCCGATTGCAGTTTTTCCAAATAATCATATAAAATTTCTTTAATCGGTTCGAATTGCAATTGTTGATATAATTTTATTCTAACTTCTTTTGAAGCAGGTAATCCTTTTAAGTAACCAGCATAATATTTTCTGAAAGGAATTATAGCAGCACGTTCATCTTTTAATTCGAGTGAATATTTTAAGTGACGTAAAATTGTCTCAATTCTTTCTTCTGGAGTTACTTCAGAATATTTTTCACCATTCAATAACAATTTAGCTTCTCTAAAAATCCAAGGATGTTCAATTGCACCGCGTGCTATCATTACTGCATCAGCATTAGTTTCTGTGAATGCTCTCAAAACATCTTCTGCTGTAAATACTCCACCATTCAATGCAACTGGAATTTTTATCACTTCTTTAACTTTTTCAATCCAAGACCAATCGGCTTCACCACTATGACCTTGAGTTTTTGTTCTACAATGTAAAGTCAAAGATGATGCACCAGCATCTTCAATTCTTTTTGCAACATCTAAAATATTAATTGAATTTTGATCCCATCCTAATCTTGTTTTTACAGTTACTGGAATTGAAACTGCTTTCACAATACTTTCAACCATTGTTTGCATATAACATGGGTCTTTCAATAAGCCAGCACCTGCACCACGACCAGCAATTTTTTTAACCCAACATCCGGCATTAATATCAATTATATCTGGATTTTTTTGTTCAGCAATTTTTGCTGCTTCAATCATTGGCTCAAGGTTTCCACCATAAATTTGAATTCCAACCGGTCTTTCAAAATCTGTAATCTCTAATTTCTTTTCTGTTTTTTTATTTGAACGAATTAATCCATCTGAGTTTACAAATTCTGTGTAAACAACATCAGCACCAAATTCTTTACAAATTTTTCGGAATGCAATATCGGTAACATCTTCCATCGGCGCTAATAAAATAGCCTTATCAATATTTATTTTTCCAACACTAAACATTTTTTTGCTTTCAGTTTTTGATGAAAAGAAATGCAAAAATCAAAGTGAAAAATGTAACAACCGCACCAGTTAAAAATGGAAATTGATAACCTAAATAATGAAATGAAAATCCACCCCAAAGTGGTCCAAATACTCTTGCGAGAGCAGATAGTGATTGATTTACTCCTAAAACAGAACCTTGCATATTTTCTGATGCTCGTTTAGAAATCATTGTTGGAATAATTGGTTGTAAAATTCCTGAGCCAACAGCAAGAATTGAAACCACAATTGAAAGACCAAGGAAATTTCCGCCGTAAGGAATTAATGCCAATCCAATCACCATGAAAAATAATCCACCGATAACAATTTTTTTATCAGAATATTTTTGGGAAATTTTTCTCATCAATCCTGCTTGCACTAACGCACCAATTAAACCAGTTATGCCAAATAAAATTCCATTTTGCTGATCAGAAAAATGATAAACTTTATAGGTAAGTAAAGCTAATGTTCCATAAATATTTGCAATCGAAAATATTATTACAAAAAATAAAAACACTAAAATTCCAATTGATGGTGATGATAAAACTTTTTTTGTGAATGCAAAATCAAAAATTTTGAATTGAAATTTTTGTTCAATTTTTTTCTCGTGTAAAGATTCCGGCAATTTGAAAATCGCAAATAAAAATGCTAAAGAAGAAAATGCTGCAGCGCCAAATCCTGCAACTGGATAACCATATTTGGATAGTAAAGCACCAATCAATGGACCGAAAACAAAACCTAATCCAAAAGCAGCACCAATTAAACCCATGCCTTTTGCGCGTTCTTCTTTTGATGTAATATCTGCAATATATGCTTGAGCAACACCAATATTACTTCCGCCAAGTCCAGCAATCATTCGAGAGATAATCAAAAGCAAATATGAATTTGTAAAAGCAAAAATCAAGTAAGAAATAATTGTCATCAATTGAGTTGATAAGATTACTGGTCGTCTTCCAATTCTATCAGAAAGTCTTCCCATGATTGGATTGAAAAAAAATTGCATTAAAGAAAAAACAGCAACGACAATTCCAATTTGAAAATCTGTTGCCCCAAGTTGTTTGCTTGCAAATGTTGGTAATATTGGAATTAAAATTCCAAAGCCCATTAAATCTATAAATATCGTTAGAAAGATAATTGTGAGCGACGCTTTATTTTTCATATTCCTTTTTTCTTTTTATTCAAAAATACTTATTTAATAATTATGATTTTTATTGAACTTCAATTCCTTCAAAAATTTTTTTTGTATCTAAGAAACTTTGTTTCATTTTTAGTTTATCGATTGCTGAAAAATATTTTGGATAGTTTGATGTATCAGCTTTGATTATTCTAAATTGTGTTTGCTTATCAATAGTTCCTTTATATACCCAAGTTGGTGTAACAGATAAATTTTTAACTCTGATCTTATTTGAATCATTTTTTTCAAAAGTGAAATTAAGAATCATTCCTGAGTCAGAATATCGCCATCTTTGATTTGATAAAAAATTACCTAAAGAATAAGCAACAAAATTTTTATCGTTCATGATTTCAATTGGTTGAATTACATGTGGATGACTTGCAATAATAACATCTGCACCAAAGGAAAATATTTGATTTGCTAATTCAACCTGAAATTTATTTGGAACTCTTTGATATTCTTCGCCAAAATGTAAATAGACAATTATTACATCAACTTTAGGTTTTGCTTTTGAAATATCTTTTTTGATTAATGTTGTATCAATTATATTTATCAAAAATTTTTTTGATTTAGGTAAATTATTTCCATTCAAACCATAAGTATAAGCAAGCAGACCAACTTTAATTTCATTTTTTTCTAAAATCAAAATTGAATCTCTCTCAATTTCATTTTTAGCAGTGCCAATGTGCAGAAGTCCATTTCGTTCAATATTTTCAATGGTTTTGATTGCACCAACAATTCCTCTATCCAAAGAATGATTATTAGCATTAATTAAAACATCAAAGCCAGCATTTTTAAGTGCGGTCAAATATTCTATTGGTGAATTAAAATTTGGATAACCTGAAAATGAAAATTCATTTCCAGCAACTACTGTTTCTAAATTGCCAATTGTAAAATCTGCTTGAGATAAATAATTTTTTATTTCTTCAAAAATTGGATTGAAATCAAAACTATCCTTCTCAACTTTGGAACTTTCATAAATCGGTGAATGACACATCAAATCGCCAACAAAAGAAAAACTAATTTCTTTTGATGTAAAAGTTTTTTTCTCTTCTACCAAATTTTTTGTTGAAGAAAAGAAATAAAATGAAATCAAAGCAATTAAAAATAGAAACAGTAAATTTTTCATATTCATTTAATGATAAAAAAAAGGTCGAGCATTGAACTCGACCTTAATAACAAAAAAGTGAGCGAATTAGTTTTCGCTCTTTCCTCCTTTACGAGAAGCTTTAACTGCTTGAATGTCATTTCTCAATTCTTGAGCTTTCTTTTTCAATTCGCTCAATCCTTTACGCAAACGAGTTCCAGCAGCAGATTGCCCTTTTGTATAGAACTTTTCTATATCGGGCTCGAGACTTTGAATAAAGTCGATTAGTTCTTGATATTTTTGATGCATTGTACCTCCTATTTTTTGTTAATGGGTTATTGTTTTAAGTTTTCTAAAACTATTTCTGCAATATCTTTTACTTGAACTTCTTCTGTTTTATCTAAAGTTTTTATTCCATCGCTTAACATTGTCATACAGAATGGACAAGCAGAAGCAATTGTATCAGCATTTGTTTTTACAGCTTCTTCAGCACGGTAAACATTAATTCTTGTGCCTTCAGTTTCTTCAAGGAACATTCTTCCGCCACCAGCACCACAACACAGACCTTTATCTTTGGATCTCGACATTTCAATTAATTCAAGTCCATTAATATGCTCAAGCGAATTTCTTGGTGCGTCAAAAATATTATTGTAACGACCAAGATAGCAAGAATCGTGATATGTAACCTTATTTTTTACTGCTTCATTTTTTAATTCCAGTTTTCCTTGATTAATTAATTCTGAAATTAATTCCGAATGATGAACAACTTCAAAGTTGCCACCAAATTGAGGATACTCATTCTTTAATGAATTAAAACAATGCGGGCAAGCGGTAACAATTTTTTTAACTCCATAATTATTCAATGTTTCAACATTGCTTTGCATCATCATTTGAGCAAGATATTCATTACCTAATCTTCTTGCAGTATCACCGTTGCATTGTTCTTCAACTCCAAGAATTCTAAAATCAACATTTGCTTTTTGAAGAAGTGTAGCGAATGCTTTTGAAACTTTTTGATAACGAGCATCAAAAGATCCGGCGCAACCAACCCAAAATAAATATTCTGTGTTTGGATCTTCTGCCATTGTTTTAATATTCAAACCTTCAGCCCAATTAGCTCTATCTTGCGCATTGAATGCCCATGGTGTTCCATTAGTTTCTAAGTTTTTGAAAACAGCATTTAATTCACTCGGAAAGTTTGATTCTGTCAAAACTAAATTTCTTCTCATCTCAACAATAGAATCAACATGTTCAATTGTAACCGGACATTCATAAACACAAGCCATACAAGTTGTGCAAGCCCAAAGTTCTTCATCAGAAATATAATTATGAACCAAAGTTTTTTGCATCATTTCATTTTGTTCGTCAACTTTTGCAAGCATTAAAGGAGCTTTATCTTCTGTTCTTTTTCGAATGTTTACTATTATTTCTCGCGGAGATAATTTTTTCCCGGTCAAATTTGCAGGACAATTTGCAGTGCATCTTCCGCATTCCGTGCATGAATATCCATCAAGAATTTGCTTCCAAGATAAATGTTCAAAATCTGCAGCTCCATATTGAGAAATATTTTCATCTTCAAGATTTAATTTTTTGAGAGCATATTTTCCTTCTCCAATTTTATTGAAATAAACATTCGGCAAAGATGTAACAACATGAAAATGTTTTGAATAAGGAAGGTAATTTAAAAATGTTAAAACAGTTAGAATATGAATCCACCAAAAGAACTGATAAAATTTAAAAGCTGAAGTTCCATCTATATAAAATAAGTTAGCCAAAAAAGTTGATATTGGTCTAACTTCATATTCACCTAAAACAAATTTGTGATTAATTATTTGAGAAGCATTTTGCCCAAACATCGAAATCACAACAATTAAAATCATTGAAAGAATAAAAGCTGCATCAAATTCGTGACCTTTTACATTTAATCTTTTTACTTTTTGAATGAATCTCCGATAGAATGCCCAAAGCACTGCAACAAAAACAAAAATTCCAAAAATTTCCTGTATCAATGTAATAACTGAAAAAATTGGTCCTAAAAATTCAAGTGAAAATTTTGAATAAAAACCTTGAAAAATTGCTTCAACAACCGCAGCCAGAAAAACAAGAAATCCCCAAAAGATTGACACATGTATAAAACCTGCAATCGGTTCTCTCAAGATTTTTGATTGAAACAATCCGACTTTAATAACATTTTTAATTCTTTCAAGTGGTTTGTCAAATCTGTTTTCTGGTTGAGCAAGTTTCAGATAACTAATTTTGATAAGAATATTTCTTACAAAAAATCCAATTGCAAAAAGAAAGATTGGAATGAATATGTAATTTTTTAATTCCATTTTTTCTCCACGAGATTGTTATTGAAAAAGTTAAGAGTTCCTTCCAGCACCTTTTCAAATTTATGATTTGTACCAGCAAAAGGATGAACAATATCAAAAGTATGTCCAGTGCCAATAATTTTTAAGAAATCTGTTTTTGATTTATCTGACCATTCATAAATCTGTTCTGCTTCTTCAACTGGAACTGCTAAATCCTGATCACCATGAGCGATAAAGAAAGGTTTATTCAAATTTTTTACTGCTTTTTCAATATTCAAAAGATCGTCAGAATTATTTTCTATATCATCTAAAAGTGCAACATCTAATTTCATAATTTGCTTTGTCCTCATATTTATTACTTCGAAAAAACCTTTTTTCCGCCATTCCTCTTTTTGCCTTTTACTATATCTGTCTAATTTAGAAATTGAAGCCCAAACTGCAACTGAAAAGATATCATTTCTTTTAGCTGCAGTTAAAATTGAAATTGCACCACCACGACTATGACCGCATAATCCGATTTGTGCTTCTTTTGACAAGTTTTCAAAGAATCCATTTCGAATGGCATCAATTAGTTCATTTAATTCTCTAATCTCACGAGAAAAAGTATTCTTTGAAAATTTTTCCAACTCAGTAAATTCTAAAGGATTTTCGCCGATTCCATTGTGAGAAAAATTAAATGTAATTACAAAGTAGCCTTTTTCAGAAAAATAATTACCGATATATGGACCAAATCCCCAATCCTTAAATCCTTTAAAACCATGCACAAAAATTAATGCCTTATCAAATTTTGAGTCATTAATTTTAAAAGTAGAGATTTGTAATTTCTCGCCGTCTGAAATATTTAGAGAATAATTTTTTACCATTTGCTTTCAAATATGAGCTTTTACAAAAGTAAAGTCAAGAAAAATGAGAAAAAATTAGGTTTTCATATTTTTAAGAACAAACCTAAACAAGTTGGTTGAATTTTTCGATTATCAAATAAAAAAAGCTTAATTATGACAATTGAAGAAAAAGCAAAATGGTTTGATAGAGCATTAAGATTTGCTCTTGATGGAAAAATTCAGTTAATAATGAAATCATATAAAAATGGTGTCGGGAAATGGGCAATAATTGATACAGAAAAAAATTTAGTGCTCAATTCAAATCTTGAATGGGAACCGGAACCACCACTTGCAAAAGATAGAGATGAAGCTTTTTTAATAAGAACACGTTTTGATTTTGAAACGGCTGTTTCTCAATATGAACAATACAAAATGTTCGCTCAATAATTATTTTTACCATCAGAATTTTATCATTCATTTCGTAACTTCTTTTTGTTATTTTTCATTGTAGATATTTCTCAACTTAATATTTTCAAAAAAATTCAGATGAAAAAAATTTTAATTATACCGTCAATAGATATTCAGGATAAACAAACAGTACGCGTTGTTCAAGGTATTCCAGAACTTGGATGTGCTGAATACAAAAGCGATCCTGTTGAAATGGCTATGATTTGGAGAGCAGAAAATGCCAAATGCATTCATGTAGTTGATTTTAATGCTGCTCATGATCATACAAAAGTTAATTTTGAAATCATCAAACAAATTTGCGAGTCCGTTATAATTCCTGTTGAATTAGGTGGCGGAATTAGAAATTATGAAGATGCTGTTGAAGTTTTTGAATTAGGTGTCGATCGAGTTGTAATTGGTTCGATGGCTTTTGAGAATCCAAGAGAATTCATCAAGATCTTAGATAAATTTTCTCCCAACAAAGTTGTCTCTGCAATTGATGTTATTAATGGTGAAGTTGTAACAAGAGGAAGACAAATTCGTACACATTTACAAGCAATTCAATTTGCAAAATTCTTAAAGTCATGTGGAACAAAAAGAATTATTGTAACTGATGTAACAAGAAATGGAATGATGACTGGTCCGAACATTGAACTTTCAAAACAGATTGCTGAAGTAGCAGAAACAAAAGTTACTCATAGTGGTGGAATTGGTGGTTATCAAGATTTGATTAAATTACAATTAGAAGCAAGCGATTATGTTGATTCAGTAATTATTGGAAGAGCTTTATATGAAAATAAATTCCCCTGCCAAAAAATTTGGCGAGTTGCAGAAGCAGGAATTTTTTCTTAATTCATAAAAATAAAGGAGGCGGTCATGATTAAGAATATTTTGGTTCCAATTGATTTCTCTGATTATTCTAAAAACGCATTAAAATATGCAGTTGAATTTGCAAAAAATTTTTCTGCAAAATTGTTTCTAATTTATGTTGTCGAGCCAATTATTTATCCTGCAGATTTTTCAATGGGACAAGTTGCAATTCCATCAACTGATATTGATATTCAAAACCGCGCTGAAGAAGAACTAAAAAAACTTGCTGATGAAATTCAAACCGATATTCAAGTTGAAACAATAATCAAAACCGGCAAACCTTTTGTTGAAATCAATGAAACAGCAAGAGAAAAAGATATTGATTTAATTATAATTGCAACACATGGTCACACTGGAGTTGAGCATTTACTTTTTGGTTCAACTGCGGAAAAAGTTGTTCGCAAAGCACCTTGTCCTGTATTAACTTTGAGAGAACCAATAAAAGGTTTTTCATTTTCTAAAAATTATAATGACTAAAACTCTTTCTAAAATTGTTTCTGATAAAACCTCTGGCAGTTTAGAAATTTTAATGGAATTGCACGAACACTTAAAAGCTCAAAGTAGTTTTATTAAATTTTTTCCAAATTTTATTGAATCGGTTGAAGAGAAATTTCCGACATTTCAAAATATTCAGATTTATTTGCAAGAGATGAAAAAATCTCTATCAAAGAATAAACTCGATGAATTTTTCTTAAAGTATGATGATTTGCTCGATAACATTTACGATAAAATATTTTTCAAGTGTAAAGATGAACTAAAAAACTTTAATCGAATATTGACAATCTCAAATAGTAAAACTCTTTTTGAAATTTTTGTGCGACTAAAAAAAATCAATCCGCATTTGAAAATTATTCTTTGTGAATCGAGACCAAAATTTGAAGGAAGAATTTTTGCGAAGAAACTATTGCAAAACAAAATACCAGTTGAAATGATTACCGAAGCAATGATTTTTTCTTCAATAAAAAAAATTGATGCTGCAATTATTGGTGCTGATGCAATTTTAAAAAATGGTGATGTAATAAATAAAGTTGGTAGCTCATTAATTGCGATTAGTTGTAAAAATTCCAACAAGCCATTTTTTGTAATTGCTGATAAATCAAAAATAAAATCGTCAAATAAATTCAATCAAAAAGAAATGCCTCCTGAAGAAATTTGGAGGCATTCACCTAAAAACATCGTAATTAAAAATTTTTATTTCGAACAAATTGATAAAAGTCTAATCACAAAAATTATTTCTGATTAGTTGATTCTAATTGCTTTGCAGATTCCTTTGCAATATGTCCAACATCTGTGTTTGGATATTTAGCCGCCAAGTTTTTCCAAATTTGAAGTGCTTGTCGTTTATCACCTTTTGCATTTAAGATTGCACCCAAATTGTAGTTCGCAATTAAATTATTTTTATCAACCTGAAGTGCTTTGTTAGTGTATTCTAAAGCCTTATCAATATTTCCATTGTTAAAATGAACATATGTTAATTGAAGCATTACATCAATTCGTTTTGGATCTACATTTAAAATTTTTGAATAATAAGTTATTGCTTCATCTGGTTTATGAGCCATAGTTAGCATATCAGCATATTCTCTAATTTTCAATGTATCACTTGGATTTTTATCAACTTCAGCTTTTAACTGATTCATTTTTTCAATTGCTTCTTTCATAACATTTGAAGCAGAAGGAACATCACCATTACCTTGAGATTTCATACCTTTATGAATATCATCTTCAGGCATTTGGTTAGACATATTTGGATTATTTGCAATGTCAGATTTCTTCGCTGAATTAGAAAAAATAATTAATGCCACAACGAAAACGACAAAGACAATTAGATAAATATAAATCGGTTTGATTTTCATTTTAACTCCATTCTGTAAAATTATCGAGGCAAAAATTAAACTTTTTTATACAAAAATAATATTTGACTTGAAATTAATTTTATAGTAATGAACTTTAAGCAGAATAAATTCGTTATGAATAATAAAATCTGGAAGAAAAATGAAAGCGGTTTCAAATCAAAATTACGACAAAAACCTTTACGAAGAATTTGATTCAATTGTGATTTCTCAATCAGCAGCATTAAAAAGTTTTGCATTAAAAATGACAAACGATGAAGATGAAGCTGAAGATTTACTTCAAGATACTTTGCTGAAAGCTTTTCGTTTCTTTGACAAATTTGAAAAAGGCACAAATGCAAAAGCATGGTTATTCCAAATAATGAAAAACACTTTTATAAATAATTATAGAAAAACATCGAAAGAGCCTTACAAGGTTGATTATGAAGATGTGCAAAATTTTTATGAAACCGTAAAAGCAGATGAAGTTAAAACCCAACATTTTCAAGGTGATGCATTTAGTGATATTTTAGATGACGAATTGACAGATGCCCTTTCAAAATTACCAGATGATTTTAGAACAATCGTATTTTTAAGTGATATAGAAGGTTATTCTTACGAAGAAATTGCAAATTTTGTTGATTGTCCGATTGGAACAGTTCGTTCAAGACTTCATAGAGCAAGAAAAATGTTATATTCACTTCTTTATAACTATGCTTACGACAAAGGATTTGTCTCAAAAAAAGGACGAATTCAGCCAAAAACAAACAAAATTTTATCAAAAAGCAAAAAAGAAGAAACTTTAGAACCCGTAAAATTGTAACAATGGAAAAATTTTTGAAGAAAGTCAGAATTTAATAGCTTATTTAAGTTCTTCTTCTTATATTTGCGAAGGTGATTGAAATCTTTTTTAATAAAAAATATAAATACTGCGATAAAATTTCTCGATTTTCAAAAAATTTGGCAGAGAAATTAAACTATCGGCAGTTTTTTTTATGTCAAAATTAAACTTAAAAACACAAATTACGATTATAACTTCTGAATTATTAACAACTTAGGAGAAATTAGGAATTGAAAATCACAAAACAATTTACGAATCGTGAAAGCAAGTCGCTCGATCAGTATTTGCAAGAAATTGGAAAAGTTGATCTTCTTACTCCCCAACAAGAAATTGAATTAGCAATTAGAATAAAAAAAGGGGACAAAGCTGCTCTTGATACTTTGACAAAAGCTAATTTACGTTTTGTTGTTTCAGTTGCTAAACAATATCAAAATCAAGGATTACCACTTGGCGATTTAATCAACGAAGGTAATCTTGGACTCATCAAAGCTGGGTTACGTTTTGATGAGACTCGCGGATTTAAATTTATTTCTTATGCAGTTTGGTGGATACGTCAATCAATCATGCAAGCAATTGCAGAGCAATCAAGAATGGTTCGTTTACCATTGAACCGAGTTGGTGCTCTTAACAAAATGGGTAAAGCTTTAAGTCAACTCGAGCAAGAGTATGAAAGAAGACCAAGTCCTGAAGAAATAGCTGAACAACTTGACATGGATGTTAATGATGTAACTTATGCAATGCAAATTGCTGGTCGCCATATTTCAATGGATGCACCATTTGCTCACAGCGATGATAATAATAACAGTCTTCTTGATGTAATGCCAAATGAAGATCAACCAGCCCCAGATCATTATTTAATGAAAGAATCATTGAAAGCAGAAATTGAACGTTCTCTTTCAACTTTGACTGATAGAGAAGCTGAAGTAATTAGACTTTATTTTGGATTAGGGAAAGAACATTCCTTAACCCTTGAAGAAATTGGTGAAAAATTAAATTTAACTCGTGAACGAGTAAGACAAATAAAAGAGAAAGCGCTCATTAGATTGCGTCATTCAAATCGAAGTAAGAATTTAAAAGCATATCTTGGCTAAACAAAAACCCGCGTTAGGCGGGTTTTTTGTTTACTTAAAAATTATTAATTGTTGGCGGTAAACCAGCACCGCCCGAATCGGAATCGGTTTTTCGTTGACTTAAAAATTATTAATTGCTGCCCCGCCAGGGTTCGAACCTGGAGACTTCTGATCCAGAGTCAGACGTGTTGCCAATTACACCACGGGGCAAATTTTATTTCTTCAAATTTACTTTTTGCTGCTGACTTTCTAAAACTTTTCCACTAACTTTTTTGATGTTCAGATAAAATGGAACGTCATTTACATCCCAAATTTTGTTATCTGTTGCATCAACAATTTTGATTAATCCTTGTGATGAAATTCTTGAATCTGCTAAAGCACCAAAAACGAAATCCCATGCAAATGCACCAGTCGATTGATAATTTGTTGCTAATGTACTCCATGTGATTCCATTATCCAAACTGTAATAAATATTTACATTGCTTACTGCATAACTTTGCCATTCAATTAACATAGGCCATTTATCAGATGCTTTTGGATTTAATAAATCATCCGGCGGATAGAAATCTTCACCATTGTTTGGTCGAGTAATCCTAATTTTCTTGCTTTCATGAATTGAGAATGGTCTATCACTTACATCTGATGGACCAGCAAGCGATGAAATTCTTATTAAGCAATTATCTGAGCTATCAGGACGAATTGATTCTAATCTGCCAGGAGCCCAAACAAAACTTCCATCACTTTCTGTTGAATCTGCACCCGGTACAACATGCCAAGAACCACCACCATTTGTTGACCATTCAATTTTAACTTTGGAAACGTGAGTTGATTCCCATTTAATTTCATAAGGATGATAATTATTAATATCAGATGTTGATGCATTTGGTTTGCTAACAAGCCACTGTTCTTTTCCATTTGGTTGAAGAATTGTAATTGTTGGTGGTGGAGTTACATAAAATGAACCACTCATTAATGATGCACTGCCATCAGTTGCACTAATTCTTATAACATAGGAAGAAGAATTTGGATCATACTTGAAACTTGTTGTGTATGAACCAGTGTTATCAACACTATCAACTAATGTAAACCAATCGGATGGAACGTTGATATTATTTTTATTGTACTCAATTTTAACTTTTCTAATTCCTTTTGATTCCCAACGAATTACAATTGATTCACCAGCAATAATTGATGCACCTGAATAAGGATAAATTATTTTCGAAATCTCCGGTGTAACAAGAATTGAGAATGGTGAATTACTTTCATCTGATGGATCATTATCATCTGCATCACTAATTCTAACTTTGCATTGCGATGAATTTAAGTTAGCAGGGATTTGCCATTCGTAAGAACCGGTGCTCGGTAAATCTTTAACAATGCTTGTCCAATTTAATCCATTGTTAATTGTAAAATCGATATTAACCTTTGTTACACCTTTTGAATCCCAACTTATAGTTTTAGTTTGTTTTTCACGCCAGACTTCTCCACCATTTGGAGAAATAATTTTAATTGTCTGAACAATTTGATTTGTTATAGTAAAGTTACTTGATGAAATTGCAAATGGATTTCCATCCGATGCATCACTAATTCTAATTTTACATTGAAGTGAATTAACATTTGGAATATTTGTCCAATTATAATAACCAACGCTTGGTGTTGAATTCACTATAGTAAACCAATTAGCTCCACCATCAATTGTATATTCTATTTTTACATTTGCTACACTTTCTGAAGTCCAGCGAATTTCTTTACTTGTTCCAGCCGACCAAACTTCTCCACCATTTGGAGTTATAATTTTAATTGATGGTTCTGGCTGAATCGTAAAGAATTGATCACTTTCATCTGAAGGAGCATTATCTTTGGCATCACTTATTCTAACTTTACAATTAGTTGATGAAACAGATGGAACTTGTGCCCAAGTATAAAATCCTGTGCTTGGAGTTGAATTAGTGATTGTATTCCAATTGATTCCATTATTAGTTGTGTATTCAATTTTTACATCAGAAATACCGGCAGCATCCCAAGTTATAACTTGAGTTGAACCAGCAATCCATTGTTCGCCACCATTTGGTTTGGTAACATTAATTAATTGAACACCATTAGTAACAATGCTAAAGTTATCATCTGATATGTCAGAAGGAATTCCATTTACAGCATTGCTAATTCTTATTCTGCACTGTAATGAACTAATATTATCTGGAATGTTATTCCAAGTATAAACACCGGTACTTGGTGTACTTGCAGTAATTAATTTCCAAGTAGCACCATTATTAGTTGTGTATTCAATTTTAACATTATCAATCATGCTTGATTTCCATTTAATATTATTGCTTGAACCAGCATACCATTCTTCATTTCCATTTGGAGAAATGACTGTAATTTTTGGTTCTTCAGTTACAGTGAAAGTTCCATCACTTTCATCTCGTGGTGAACCATTATCTTTATCGGTAATTCTAATTTTATATTGAGTTGAAGGTGCAGTAAAACTTGTTAAATATGTTCCACTTGATGGAGTTTTATCAACAATTGTGTACCAATTAGTTCCATTGTTTGGAGAAAATTCAATTGCAACATTTTCAACACCAACCGATGTCCATTTGATTGTATCAATTGCACCAGCTACCCAAGTTTCACCGCCATTTGGTTTAATAATTTTTAATTCAGCTTTTGGTGCGATTCTAAAATTGCCATTACTTTGATCAACAGGATCACCATCAGCGGCATCACTAATTTTGATTAAACATTGAGTTGAAAATGAATTTGGAACATTCCATTCATAAGCACCAGTATTAGCAAGTTGATCAACGATTGTATTCCATGTTAAACCATTATTGGTTGTGAATTCTAATTTTACTTTTGCAACACCGGAAGATTTCCAAGTAATTTGTTGGTTTGTTCCAGCTTGCCATTTTTCTCCACCATTTGGTGAAGTAATTTCAAGTGTCTGAGTAATTTGATTTGTAATTGTAAATGTACTATCTGAAACATCATTAGGTTCACCATCTTTTGCATCATAAACGCGAATTTTACAAAGTTGTGAGTTTACATCTGGAACTGGATCCCAAATATAAAATCCAGTTGATGGTGTTGATTCTTTGATTGTATTCCAGCTAAAACCATTATTTGTTGTGTATGCTAATTTTACATTTTCAATGTTTTCAGAAATCCATTCAATTTTTCTGCTTGTGCCGGAAAGAATTTTTTCACCACCATTTGGTGAAAGTACTTTTATTTTTGGTTCTGGAAGAATTGTAAATATTCCACTTTCGGTTGAAGGCAAACCTTCTTTTGCATCCATGATCCTAACTTTTGCCAAAGTAGAAGGTGTATTAGGAATTGGTTCCCAATAATAAATTCCTGTATTCTTTTTATCGACTGAAACAATATTCCATTTATTTCCATTATTAGTTGTGTATTCAATTTTAACTGAATCAACTCCTGAACTGAACCATTTAATTTCCTTTGCAGAACCAGCTTCCCATTGATCATTTTCTTTTGGAGAAACAATTTTTAAGCTTTTATTTGAATTACGAACAATTGAAAATACTTTATCATTTATATCTGAATATTTTCCATCTAAAGAGGCAACAAGAATTCTACATTGATTTGAAATAATATTTGGAACTGGAAACCAATTATAAACGCCAGTGTTTTTTAAGCTATCAACAACTAAACTCCAAGTAGTTCCGTTATCTGCACTGAATTGAATTTTGACTAAAGATGTTCCTGTTCCACTCCATGTTATTTGAAATGAAGAGCCTTCGGAAATTGTTTCGCCACCATTTGGTGAAATTACTTTTATCGAGGTGACTTTTAATGAATCAGTTGGATTTGTTATTGAAGTATCTTCTTTTAACTTACACGAGGAAAGTATTGCGATGATGATTAAAATCGAAAGTATTATTTTTTTCATTTATTCCTCAATGTTTAATTAATTGGGATTAACCCAAAGCAAATTTAATAAAATTCATTATTTTTAATAAAGAAATCTTTCAGAAAATATGCCTAAATTTTTCTTGCAATAATTAATATATGTGCAAAGGACAAAAATGAAGAACAAATCTTACATGTTATTTTTACTTTTATTACTATCGATAAATTATGGACAAAGTTTAGTCCAAGTTGATGAATTTGGTAACTTTAATCAATCAACAAGTTTTACTTTTACTACAGCAGGATTTTTTTATGTTGCTGATAAAGAATCAAACGAAATTGTTAAAATCGATACTTTAGGAAATATCCAAAAAATAATTGGTGGATATGGTTGGAGTCAATCTACTTTTGATTTTCCTGCTGATGTATATACAAATATCTTAAATGTTTTTGTGGCTGATTATAATAACAATCGAATACAGACTTTTGACAAAGATTTAAATTTCCTTTATGAAATAAAAAATGATAAAATAAATTTTCGTTATCCGACTGGCGTTGCTACTTCAAATCAGGGTGATATTTTTATTCTTGATTCAGACAATAAAAGAATAATCAAACTTAATAGTAAAGGTGAATTTCAAAATAGCATTGGAGATTTTGATGCTGGAGAATTTCAATTAAGTTCACCTGAAAAATTTTGTGTTGATGATCAATTCAATTTAATCGTAATTAATAAGAAGCAGCTATTTATCTTTGATCAATTTGGAACAGGTTTGAATAAAATCAAATTAGATTTTAATCCAATTAACATCAATTCATTTTTTGGCAATATTGTTCTTGTCGATAGCAATGCAGTTTATTTGGGAAAATTAAATGATCAAAATGAAATAAAATTTTCGAAGCAGCAATTGAAAGTTGATAATGAAATTAATGATGCTCTTCTTTTCAATTCTAAATTATATGTGCTTACAAATAATTCCATTCTTGTTTATCAGGTAATTGGAAATAGTGAATGAGTTTTAAGTATAGATTAATAATTTTTGTTTTGATCTCAATATGGTTGCTTGGAATTTTCATTGAATGGTTAATTCCCTTTCAAAAAAGTTTATTGTTAATATTTCCTTTTTTAGAAAAAAGTTATTCATTGGTTTGTCATCAAGATGCAAGCAAGTTGATTGTTTGGAATGATAAACACACTTTGGTTTGTGCTCGCTGTATTGGAATCTATTCAGGAATGTTTTTGTTGTCAACGGTTTCACTTTTTTATTCATTCAAAAAATTACCAAAGTTAAAAATTTTTATTTTGGTTGCAGCGTTAATGATTATAGATGTTGTATCAACAAGTTTTGGAATATACATTTATTCAAAAAGTATTGCATTTATAACTGGTTTACTTTTAGGTTCAGTTGGATTTTTATATTTTTACTTCGGCGTCAATGAAATTATTCTCGAACTAAATAAAAAGAAAAAGTGAAAAAATATATTTCCCCTTTGATATTTGGATTTGCAGCTGGTGTTTTACAAATTGTGCCAGTCATAAAAAGTTTTACTTGTTGTTTAATTTTACCATTAGCAGTATTCATTTCATTAATACTCGATCAAAAAGCAAGAAAAGATTATTCAAGAATTTCAATGAACAAAGCTGTTGTATTTGGACTGATAACTGGATTAACTGCAGCAGTTTGGGGAACTATCTTTGAAACATTAATAACATTAATTACAAAACAAAGTGATTTACTTTTATCTTTTCCTGAATTAGCGAGAATGATTGAAAGCTTTCCTGTTGATGAACAAGTAAAAAAAGAAGTTTTAAGTTTATTTGAAAAAGTGAGAGTTGAATTAATTAATTATGGATTTTCATGGTTTTATACAATATCAATTCTTATAAATAATCTTTTCGTTAATACAATTTTTGGAATGGTTGGTGGATTAATTAGTGCACAGATAATTAACAACAGAAACAATTCAGCGAGTATAGAATGATTTCAGCTTTAATTTTTGCGGGTCATCTTTATTTCATTTCATACATAGTAACAAAAAAATGGCAAGAAGAATCACTTTCTTCAGCATTAACAAATTTTGCATTAATAATTATTTTATTTGCAGTGGGATGGTCAATAACATCATCAATCACAAAAATGTTATTTGATCCGAAAGGATTTGGAATTCAATTTGATGCAGACACAATTTCTTTAACGATGCTAACCATTATCGAATTTTTCTTTTACAGATTTTATTACAATGAAGAGCCAGAAGAAATTACTGCAGACGAAACGGAAAAGTAATTACATTAGAATTAGGAATTGAGAATTAGGAATTAAGAATGAATGATTGCTGATCTTTTGGGGTGAAGAGTTACTACATACAAGTTATCAGTTACTGGTATTGCCAAAGACAATGCTCAGTGTTAAAATAAATTAGAGATTAATAAATTGAAAAAGAATTTATTATTGAGAATTCAACGCATTTCTTCTATTGTTTTTAATAAAGTATCAATATGACTATCCAGTATTTGGGCAAGGTCATCGGGTAAATCACCGTATCCTTTTAATGCATTAGCTTTGCTGTCAATTAGAACAGTCCATAAATATGCAATTTTTCCTTTCACTATTTGTTCTTCAGTTATTTCGGATGATTTTAAATTTAATTCTATAAACATTGTGTTATTTAGTTTTCTGAGTGCATTAATTTTTTCTATCAAATATTTTCTTTTTTCATCGGAAAAACTCGGGATAAATTTTCTTATGATGCTATTATTATTTTTTTGAGTCAGTACAATTTCCAATTCATTTAATTCTTCTTCAATTGTCTTGGCTGTAACTGAAATAACGCGATTGTGATTTGGCGGTAGTTTAATTGTTTTCATTAAATCTTTTTCCTAACGTAATTTAAATTTTTGTCCCAAGAATATTTTTCTGGCAATTTCGTTTTTTGAAATTTCATCCGGTGTTCCTTCCAACAGTACAGTTCCTTCATTAATAATATAACAACGGGAAGCGATCGAAAAAGTTTCGTGAACGTTGTGATCTGTAATCAATACGCCGATCTGTTTTTCTTTAAGCCGACAAATGATTTTTTGTAAATCTTCAACTGCAATTGGATCGATACCGGAAAAAGGTTCATCAAGTAAAATAAAATGAGGACGAATTGTCAAAGCTCTCATTACTTCCAGTCGTCGCCGCTCACCACCTGACAAGTTATTAGCTATTATTTTTCGTCGTGATTTCATATCAAATTCATCTAAAAGATCTTCAATAACAGAATTCCATTTGTCTTTTGGAATAGAAGAGAATTCAATTACAGCACGAATATTTTCTTCAGTGGTTAATTTTCTAAATGCTGATGGTTCCTGCGGAAGGTATGAAATTCCAAGTCGAGCTCGCTTGTACATAGGTAAATTGGAAATATCAACATCGTTTAAAAACACCTTTCCGGAATCGGGCAGAATTTCTCCGGTAATCAATCTGAAAGTAGTTGTTTTTCCAGCCCCATTCGGTCCGAGAAGTCCAACAATTTCTCCTTCAGAAAGATTAATAGAAACGTCTTTAACTGCAATGCGATTTTTGAATTTGATTGCAAGGTTTTCAGCTTTAAGAGAATTCATTAATTTTTATTTTTTTTCAATCATGGAGTAAAACTTTTTTTAATCCTTCTTTACAATTAAGTGGAATAGGGCTTTTCATTAAATCATTAATTGTTGTTTGTACATCATAATCAATAGCTTTAAGAATGAAATCATCATTTTCATAAACCGCATAACAGGCTTTGCTAATTTCTCTTGATAAGCCAACACTTCCCGGATTAAGCACTAAAGAATCCTGTAAAAATTTTTTGTATTGAATATGTGTATGACCAAGCAGAATAAATTCATGAGGTAGCAATTTGACTTCTTTTTCAAGTTCATCATTATTAAGATATTTTGATATATCACCAAGTGGTGAAGCATGAGAAAGGAAAAAAGATTTTTCACCAAAATGTGCCTTACACATTACCGGCATACTTCTTAAAAATTTTTTGTCATTTTCATCAAGCAAAGTTTTATGCCATTCTCTTGTAGCAATAGAAAATTCTCTGAATGTTCCCATGCTGTTACAATCTGTATTATTTCCAAGAGCATTATCATGATTGCCAATAACGTAAAAATCAGCTTTATTCTTAATAAATTCTAAACATTCTTTTGGATGAGGGCCATAATCAACAACATCTCCAAGAAAGATTAATTTATCATAATCTTTTTCGGCATTTAAGACTGCTTCAAGAGCAGGATAGTTAGCATGAATGTCTGATAAAATTAGCACTTTCATTTTAATTCATCCTTTTAATTAATTGTTTTTGATTTTTGATTAAAGTAATTGTACTGCCAGACACCAATACTTATTGTAATGAAAGCAGAGAGCAACACATCCGAAAGCCAATGCTGATCATGGTATATTCTACCTATTGTAGTTAATGAAGCAATAAAATACCAGAAACTCTTCCATAAATTATTATCATATAAAGATGAAAACACAAATGAGATCGTAAAGGCAATGGCAACATCACCCGATGGAAGCGAAAGTCTTGCGTTTGGTCCTAAAACAAATGGAGTAAAATAAAGTTGTCCGACACCATTAAAAGGTCGCCATCTTCCAATAAGAGATTTAAGAATTGTTACAATCAATCCGGAATAGATAAATAACTGAAATATTTTGTATCCGATTGAACGAACCTTTTCTTTTTTTAATAGAAGTCCACCAAAGTAGAAGACAAGAAATAGAATCAATACCGGTTGAACTTTTCCGTATGTGTGAAAAATTGAAAAGACAGAATCAAAAAAAGGATTCTGAGTTGATTGTACCCACACTCTTAGATTTTTATCAACAAAAAACATTGAGACAAAAAAAGCTAACAAGAAAGTTGAAATAATTGTCCATTCTTTTAGACTCCAGCTTAAAGGAGTTTTAAAAAGAACAATTGCTTCTTTGTAAATCGAAACTGAATCCTTTTTCAAAATGGAAACGCGGTTTAATGCTTTGTTTGAATTATCCAAAATTTAATTCCTATAAAAAAAGACGGGCATTTAGCCCGTCCATTGTAGATAATTATCTGTTCTTAAAAGTTTTCAATCCGGCAAATGTTGAATTCGCACCAAGTTCTTCTTCAATGCGAATCAGTTGATTGAATTTTGCAATACGTTCACTTCTGCAACCGCTTCCGGTTTTCAAATGACCGGCACCAACTGCAACAGTCAAATCTGCAATTGTTGTATCTTCTGTTTCGCCGCTTCTATGAGAAACAAAGCAATTATAGTTATTTGCATAAGCGAGTTCTATTGTTTCAAGAGTTTCACTAACAGTTCCAATTTGATTCAACTTAATCAAGATTGAGTTGGCAACTTTCTTTTCAATACCTTCTTTCAAAATTATTGGATTTGTACAAAAGATATCATCACCGACTAATTCAATTTTACTTCCAAGTTCTTTTGTAACCTTTTGCCAGCCATTCCAGTCATTTTCTGCCATTCCATCTTCTAATAAAACTATAGGATAAATATCAACCCATTTTTTCCAGATTTCAATCATTTCGTCAGAAGATGCAAGATGCTGATCAGATTTGAAGAATTTATATTTACCATTTTCCCACATTTCACTTGCAGCAGGATCTAAACAAATAGAAACATCAACTCCTGGTTTGTAGCCTGCTTTTTCAATTCCTTCAAGAATTGATTCAACTGCTTCTTCGTTAGATTTTAAGTTTGGTGCAAATCCACCCTCATCACCAACTCCGGTTGAATAACCTTTTTTCTTTAAGATTTCTTTTAAAGTGTGGAATACTTCAACTCCCATTCTAATTGAATCTTTGAAAGTTGTGGCATTGTGTGGAGCAATCATAAATTCTTGAAAGTCAACGTTGTTGTCCGCATGTTTACCACCATTGATAACATTCATACAAGGAACAGGCAAAATATATTTTTCTTTATTTGAGAGATAACGATATAAAGGAATTCCTTTAGCAGCGGCGGCAGCTTTAGCATAAGCCAATGAAACACCAAGTATTGCGTTAGCACCAAACTTTGCTTTGTTCGGAGTTCCATCGAGTGCAATCATTTTGGTATCAATTTCTTTCTGTGATTGGAATTCTTTACCAAGAATCTCTTTAGCAATAGCATCATTAACATTTGCAACCGCTTTTGAAACACCTTTGCCTTTGAATTTTGTTTTATCACCGTCACGAAGTTCAACGGCTTCTCTTTCACCTGTACTTGCACCGCTGGGAACGATAGCTCTTCCGAAATATTTTCCATCAAGTTCAAGATCAACTTCAACAGTTGGGTTTCCTCTTGAATCTAATACTTCTCTGCCTTTTACTTTTGTGATTTTCATAACACTTTCCTTTTTTGTTGTTGAATTTTCTTTAATTAAAGAATCATTATCATTTCATCAAAATTTTTTTTAATCCTTTTTAAATAATTTATCGCCTTTTACAAGTCGGGGATATTTAGGATTAGTCAAGTCCCGTATATCTTGAGTGTAAATAGCTCTAAGACTAATATTATTATCCAATTCCGGAAATTGAAGTTTATTGGAGTCAGCGGGTGTTTCACGTAATAAATGTTTATCTAATTCATCTCTATGCCAAAAAACTTTTCCACAAACACCACATCTGAATTGTAAACCAGTTAATGTTTCAATTGCAAATGGAATACCATTCTTTATTCTAAGTTTTACAGTCACTTTCGGTACAGACATTTTTTACCTCTATTTGTTTTTCGAAAACGCAAGAGTCAGCGCTCCAATCAACATTATCAAGCTTGATACGGCAAAACCCGCAAATGGAGAAATTGCCGTCCAAAGAAATCCAATTAATATGCTTGCTATAAAATCTCCCACACCGTTAACCGCACCAAGCACTCCCATAGCTATTCCGCGTTTTTCCGATTCAATATAGTCCGCTGTAATTGCGCTTTCAAGTGTATCTTCTGCAGCAATATAAACACCTGCCAATGCAAATAAAATAAAAAGCAAAGTTAGATTTGTAAAATTGTAAATAAACGCCAAAGCAAACCCGGCAACTGTTAACGTCGCTAAAAAATAACCGGCTGTCAAAAGATATATCCTTTTTATTTTATCGCTCAGAGCTCCGATAGGGAAAGAAGAGAGTGCATAAATTATATTTCTAACTATATACATTATTCCTGCCAACTGTGCCGCTTTAATAATTCCGTATTCAGGCGTTAATAAAGTTGTTGCCGCTAAAATCAAAAATGTTGGCGCAAAATCTCCCATTCCAAAAACTCCTACACCAATCAAATATTTCACAAAAGATTTGGGCATTCCTTTTAAGGTAAGCCAAAATTTCAAATGGTGATTAATTTCTTTCCGTTTCTCTTTTACAAGAATGCCAAAACTAATAACAGAAAGAATACCCGGAATGAGAGTTATGAGAAAAATATTTCTGAAAGGTTTTGAGGGATCATCAATTGCGAACGGCTGCCAAACAGACAGAAGCCATACTCCAATTATAGGACCAACGATAGCTCCAAGCGTATCGCCTGCACGATGAAATCCAAATGCCTTACCTCTATCTTTTTCATCAATGGAATCCGAAAGCATGGCATCTCTTATAGGTCCGCGAATTCCTCTTCCAAACCAGCCGATCATTCTTCCCGCTAATACTAAATGCCATGTCTGAGCAAAAGCAAAAAGAGCTTTAGCCAAACCGGTTAATAAATATCCAAAATTCGCCAAATTTTTTCTGTGTCCGAATTTGTCTGATATCCAGCCTGCAACGAGTTTCACAAAACTTGAAATCGCGTCAGACACACCTTCAATTATACCTAAGGCAGAAGGGGGGGCGCCGATAGTTGCAAGAAACCCGGGTAGAATTGCTGTTGCCATCTCATGACATGCATCAGAGAAAAAACTGGTTAAACCCATTCCTATTACGTTTCTGTTTAACCATTTGCCATTGTTCTTTTCTAACGCATCCATATTTAATTTATCTTTATTAGACATTTTACCTTTCCGAATATTAACTTAAATAAGTTTTTATATGGGATTGAGATATTATATACGGGTCTCATCTAATTATTTCCCATTCCTAATTAAGGATAATTTTTCCAATCTCTCCGATAAATATTCAACTTGCGGAGAAATAGAATCCTCAGCTTGTTCTTTTTTTCTGATAGTATCTGTAATAATTTTCTCCAAAGTAATTAAGGTATCATCCATTTTATTATTGAATTCGAAGGAAAATTTTCTAAATGATTCTTGTATTTTATAATTAATGTCATAGTTAATTCTGCCGGTGCTCATATCAATATTACGCTTAAAACTTTCTTTTATGCCTTTAATTATTTTTTTACGTAATACTTGCAAAGCAAATTTCCTGAAGAAACGGTTTGATAGATAAAAAGGATTATACCCTTTATCGAAAAGGAAATAAAATACTGTGATAATTTTGAGGTCGAACGTCTCCACTAAATCCTTAAACTCAAATAGCGATGCATTTGAAAAGTTTTTAACCAATTCATTTAAGAATCTGTTTGAGCCATTAGAGTATTCAATAAGAATGTTATGAAATCTTTCAACAACATCTTTTTCCAATTTTAATTTCAACGGCTCGTAGCTTTGTTCTATTTTTCTGAAGTATTTTGTATAAACTGCATCTATTCCGCCGGATTTTATATTATCCATTAAGTCACTTGTATTTTGATCAATGTCGTGGCAAAATTCGCTATATAATTTTTTCGCAAAATCATAAAGTTGATTTGTAACATAATCCTGAAGCTGTTTAATTTTTCCATTAATTAAAATTTCGAAATCACCTTTATCCTTTCTCATTATTTGTAAGGACTTAAGAAATTCAGAATAATCTTCATTTAACTTATCAAGTGGTGTAAGGAGGGCTTTCATTTGAATGTTTAACAAAGTCTCAGTTTTGCTTAATAAAGTATTGAATTGATTTTTAGCTGAAGCCAAGATAACATCATGTTTATCATTATTAAGCATCATTTCAATTTGGTTAAGTAATGAATCAAAACCGCTTTCCGAATTAAACAAATTACCATTTGCCTCGTCAATTGCCAATTTAGCAGATACAGGTAAAATCAATATTGAATCTTCACCCAATATATTTTTAAGCACAGATTTATTGAACGAAATAATTTTATCTAACTCTTCCTTTTTTATCAAGTCAATTTTATTTATCACAAAAATAATTTTAGGAACAGTTGATTTAAGTTTTATTAAAAATTCGACTTCAGTTTTTGATATAGGCAGATCTGCAGAAAGAATAAAAAGAGCAGCATCAATTCGTTCTACAAAACCATAAGTTGTTTCAGTATTATTGTCATAAGTAGAGCCGATGCCGGGAGTATCAACGAGCGTTACTTTTCTTAGAAAATCTGAATCAATAAAGATATGTACATATTCAACGTTTTTAATATTTAAAGGATTTTCGGTTTCTGTTACATATTTATAAATTGAATCAATATCACATTGTTCAACATGATTATCTTTAAAGAATATTTTCGCATAATTACTTTCACCATATTCAAGTAAAGTAACAATCGAAGTAAGTGGTACCACAGAGTAAGGGACGACTTCTTTCTTTACTAATGCATTGACTAATGAAGATTTTCCTCTTTTAAAAAGTCCTATGACAACTAAATAAAATTTTTCTTCGAGGAGTTTTTGCTCGAGTTGTTTTAACTCGATTATTTGTTTATCAAAAGGATTATGATGAAAAGCAATTAAATTTTGGTTTGCCAATTCATGAGATACTTTTTGAAATTCTTCAATTTTTGATAGAAAGCCATTTGTTTTCATAATTCTACAATAATTTTTCTAAGGCTTGCTATCAGGGAATTTCTAAAATGAAAATCTCCTACACACAAGCCAAAAGGTTAAACTTTTGTGTAGGAGTTATCAATCCCAAAATTTTGGTGATGCTTAGTGGCGAACTCCATCGCCATTGAACAATCAAATATAATAATATCAATCATTTTTAAAAAATTAAGATTTATTAGTTCCAACAAGATCCATTTTCTCTAAGATAATTTTTGCTTCATTTAATAAATAAAGTTCATCGTTTAAAATTTTCATTATTTCTTCTATAGAATGATCATCCTGTGGTTTATACCATTCAAGAAAATTATTCATATATCTTTTTCCAAGTTCGTAGGTTTCTTCTTTGATAGAAGGTATAGGAAAAAGGAAGAAACGAATTTCCGCATTAATGATATAACTCAATTGATCAATTAAAATAAGAAGGTCTATTCTAAACTCCCAGAAATCTGCTAGTTCATTTAAAGAATCAAGATATTCTTTCATTGAAGTGCATTGATTCAACAACAAATGATGTTCTCTTCTAATAGATATTTTTTCTAAGAGGTTAATAACAAATTCAAAAGTTTTGATTAAATCAGTGTAAGAATTTTTCACCATGATTTAAAAACCTCCTGTTTTTCTTCCAGCAAATTTTTGAATCAAAACATTCACCAATCCTCTATTACTCATCGAAATTTCCAAATAAGATTTTGAAGAATTCATTAATTCAATAATAGGTTTAAATCGTTCAATCTGTTCGTGATGAAATTGAGTTAATGTATCAATCAAATTTTGATCTTTAATATTTTGTAGAATACTTTTAAGGTGGATGATACAAAAACCGTTACTGTTTTTAAATTTGTCGTGAAGGAAATCAAAATCGTTGAATAAGTCAGTTGTAAAAAGAATTAGCTCGTTTTCAAAAAGGTTAATTTCATTACAAAGCCGGCAATTTATGTTTGTATTAATATTTTTATGAATCTCAGAATCAATTAAAGATTTTAATAATGTAATACTGGTTTTGTAGTTTGCAATTTTTTTAAATTGTCTAAAATGAAAATCGCAAAAACCACCTTCACTTGCGATTTGTTTTCTAATTGATTCATTACGTGTAACTTCATAATGAATGTTTGCTAATAAATTAAATTCATAATCCATCAAAAGAGAACAAAGAGGGCAACCCGGTTCACTTTCAATTTTATCAAAAATTAATTTTTTAAATTCAGTTGATGCCATAAAAAAACTCCTATCATTTTGCTATTAGTAAAATGGTAGGAGTTATTAACCGCGATATTTGACGAGGTAATTAAAGCGAACTCCATCGCTTTGTAAAATTTAGTTTACAATCTAAGAGCAATCAATATTGCACCGGAAGCAATCAAAAATATTCCAAGCCAATCTACAGAAGATAGTCTTTCACCTAAAAAAATCACACCAAAAATTGCAACTAATACCACACTCAATTTATCAATAGGTGCAACTTGCGAAGCATTTCCAATTTTTAATGCACGGAAATAGCAAATCCAAGAGCCGCCGGTTGCAAGTCCGGAAAGAATTAGAAACAACAAACTTTTATTTGGTATTGTTCGAACCGATTGATATTGATCGGTTGCAAAAAGAATTGCCCCTAATACGATAAGAATAACGATTGTTCTGATGAAAGTGGCGAAGTCCGAATTAATTTCTTTAACTCCAATTTTTGCGAAGATAGCAGTAAAGGCAGCAAAGACAGCGGAAAGAATAGCCCAAAATTGCCACAGTGAAAAAATATTTTTCATTTAGATCCTTAAAAATAAAAAGAATAAAAAATCAAAACTGATTCAACATCATTCAGTTTGTCTTACAATTAGAACGCTGCAATGAGCGTGTTCGCTTACTCTATCAGCCGTATGACCTAATGAACCACCCCAAAGACTTGAATGACCTTCATTACCTAATACTATCAAATCAAAATTATTTTCTTTTGCATAACTAACAATTATTTTAGATGGATTGCCAGCTACAGAATATAAATCAATATTGATTGCAAATTTTTGTTCGTATTCTTTCAAATCTTGTTTCAGTCCTTCAAGGAATGAATCAGCTGCTGCTTGCTCTTCGCTGATTTCACTTACAGTTTCAGGGTAATGAGGTAATTTTGATTTTATCCAGATAGCTTTTAGATAAGCGCCGCATTGTTTTGCCATTTCCACAGAAGTTGTAAGAGCTATTTTTGATCCTTCAGAACCGTCGTAAGCCACAAGAATTTTTTTAAACATTTTTATTCCTCCTGGTTTGAATCAAATTCATTTTTGTTTTTTGGTGAGAGAGAATTTTTATCTTTATTAAATAATCTTCCCCAAGCAATCATAACTTCTTCAGAAGGCTGGAAAAATCTTTGAGCAATTAAGGTAGGTATTACAGCGCTAAGAATTACAATTGTAACTAAAATTGTGTATTGAGTTTGATCGATAATTTTATTATTAAGTCCAAACAATGCAGAAATAGTTCCAAATGTTAATCCTGTTGCCATTAATAATGAAGTATAACTTGCTTCTTTGTGTCTCATTTTAAATCCACGGGCGAAGGGATAAACACCTACTAATTTAGTCACCATTTTAATTATTAATAAGATAAGAATAACAACAATACTAGCCCATAAAGCTGTGAGCGAAACATAAAGACCAGCTTTTAAAAAATAAAATGGAGTGAAAATAGCAAAAGCAATGCTTCGCATTCTGTTTACCAATGTTTTGTCTCGTAAAAATACTCCGGCTACAACTAATCCAACCAAATAAGCAGGAAGAACGGCTTCACTTTTAGCAGTAGTAGCTAAACCACCGAGAAAGAAAAGAATAAATAAAATAAACTTTACTTCCGGTTCACTAACCCGCGAAGCACCCATGTGAACGATAATATATTTTGTCCAGCGAGGCATATACCAAAGCATAATTGAAAGGACAACAACAAAGACAAGTAGCCAGATATTAAAATCGGCAAACAGAATACCGAGTGCAAGAACAGTCCCAAAATCAGTTATAAAACAAGCTGCTAGGATCATTTTACCAAGTGCAGTAGAACCAAGTCCCTTTTCGATCATCACTGCGTAAACAACTGCAACAGAAGTTGTTGAAAGTGCAATGCCGGCAATTTGAGATTGTTGTAATGACCAGCCGAGTACAAATTGAGCAAACATCCAAATAAAAATAAATGGAAGAAGAAAAGATAAGAATCCAATTGTAAAACTAGCTTTGATATTTGATTTAAGAGAAACCGGGTCAATTTCTGCACCAGCTAAAAATGTTAGAACACCACTACCCAGCATTGCAAGGAAATTAATCCATTCAGTTGTTTTGTGAATTCCTAAAAAATTTCCTGCAATCACACCAATTAATATTTCAATAAGAGCAACAGAAATTCCCAAGCGAATAGAAATAATACTTGCAATTAATGCAAGTCCCATCCAAATAGCAGCAACGAACCAAATATTTTCCAATATCATAATGAATCAACCATTTTTGTTTTATCAGCGATATATTTTATGATGTTTGCTTTTTCAATTGTAATTAATCCGCCACAATTAGCTTCTTCAAAAATATTTTCAACAATTGGCAGAAAGGTATCAATTTTTTTCTCTTCATCAACAAGCTCAATAATCAAGGGCAAGTCCTCAGATAAACGAAGAATTTTAGCAGTATGAATTCTACTCGTTCCGCCAAACCCCATAATTCCTTTAAATACAGTGGCTCCGGCTAGACCAAACTTGCGTGCTTCGGTAACAATTTTTTCGTAGACGGGAATGTGATAAGAAATGTCTGATTCACCTAAAAATATTCTTAACAGTTTAGCTTCACCAGTTATATGCATAAGACTTATCCAGTATATCTGCTAAAATTAAAGTAATAATAAAAACGAAAATATGCAAGGTGTGGAGAGAGAAGAATTTAGAATGAGAAATTAGGAATTAGGAATTGATAAATGAAAGTTGTTAGTTGTCAAATCTTTATTAGTGACTATATAAAAATGAAAAGTTTTGTGAGTCTGTAGCCAGACATTGGTTGATACTCTTCGAGTTGGATTAAATTATAATTTTTACTAAATCAAAAATTGTTTATAAAAATTTGATTTTTAATCTGTAACAAATCTTTAAAGTTATTTTACTGCAGACGAAACGGAAAAGTAATTACAACTGTTTGTTCTATTTGTTGTGCTGTTGGAGGCAAAGGTTCAAATCTCCACTGTCTTAAAGAATTTATTGCAGCGTTTTCTAATCGTGCATCTGCTTTGATTAATGGAAAAATTTTGCCAACTGTTCCATCGGGACGAATTGTAAATCTTAATTTCAAATCAATTTCTTTTGAAACACCTTCGGGATATTCAGGTAAAGTGTAACTTGAAATTCTACGAATTCCTTTTCCACCAAAATCAAGTTCAAAACCGAAACCACTATTTCCTGTTCCAGGTTGTTCACTTTCTTTTCCTTTTGATTCTCCACTTACGATTGGTTTAACTTTGTTTGGTGGAGTTTCCTCTTTTACTTTTTTATTGGATTTTTCGATAACATTATTTTCATCTTGCTGTTTTGCTTTTGGTAATTCTACTTTTTTTTCTTCTTCATTCTTTTGAACTTCGGGTTGCTTTGTCTCTTCACTTTCATTATTTGAAATTGAAGATGGACTTCCAATTCCAGTTCCGGTTCCAAAACCAATAAGAACATATTGTTCTTTAATTTCATCTCCATTTATTTTAATAAAGAAAAACAATATTGCAAATAAGAGATGTAAAAGAATTGAAATTATGTATGAAATATTTCTTGGCTCTTTGAACATTAGAATGAAACTTTTTCTGTCTGTATTGTGAATTTATCTATTCCAACGCCTTTTGCTTCATCAATCACTTTGATTATTAAATCGATTTTTACAGATTGATCTGCTCGAATTGTTAGATTATCAAGTTGACCTTTGATTTTCAATTGTGATAATTTACCTGCTAATGTCAACAAATTAACTTCTTCACTTCCCAAATAAATTCTTCCTTGGTCAGTAATTGTTATTGCGTTATTTACTAATTGAGTCGGTTCATTATTTTTTGCACCGGGCAGTTTTACTTTTACTCCAGTTTGCAAAACAAATTGTGAAGTAAGTAAAAAGAAAATCAAAAGAAGCATTACAATATCTGTAAGAGAAGAAAAGTTAAATGCTGAAATTGGTTTATGTGATGATTCAAATTTCATTTTTCACCTATTCCTCAATTTCATCATCTTCAGAAAATTCTTTTTCGGTATCATCAAGAACATCAAGAATTTCGGTAGCAATTCTTTCCATATCAAGAACATTTTTATTTACTAAAGAAAGAAAATAATTGTATAGAGCTAAAGCTGGTATTCCAACAATTAAACCAAATGCAGTGGTGATTAAAGCTTCCCAAATTCCACCAGCAAGATCTGCGGGACTTGCACTTCCTTGCAATTCTTGAATTCTCATAAAAGCTGAAATCATTCCTGTTACAGTTCCAAGGAAACCAAGCATTGGTGCAGCGCCAGCAATAGTTGCTAATGTTGAAAGTCCTTTTTCCATTTTACTAATTTCAATTTTGCCAGCTGCTTCTATTGCTTCAATAACTCTTTTTCTTCCGAATTTATATTTTTTCAATCCACGACGAATGATATTAGAAATTGGTGATTTCTCTTCCATGCAATAATTAATTGCACCGGCAATATCTTTCTTTTTTAATATTCCTCTTATTTTAATTGTAAATGCACCAACATTTACTTTAGATTTTTTAATTGACAAAAACTTTTCGATTGTGATGGCAACAGCTATGATTGAACCAAGTAAGATTGGCCACATCATAATTCCGCCTTTGAAAAACATTTCAATCAAATTCATAATTATTCCTTTAATGATTAAAAATTATTTTTTTTCATAAACTCTAATGCTTCTTGTTCAGAACCAAATGAACCAATGCGAACGCGATACCAAGTTCCACCTTTTTGAGGCAAATAAGCTTGAACCAAAAATGCATTGAATCCAATTGATCTTAATCTATTCACTTCAGCTTCTGCAAGCGCTTTATTTTTCCATGATGATGTTTGGAAACTATAAGATTTTCCATCAAAGAAAATCATATTACTCAAACGTATTTCAGATGCTGAATTACTTTTGTTATTCTTATTTGTAATCAATGGTTTTTGTTCCACTGGTGATGATTTTTTTTCTGTAACTGGTTCTTGTTTTTGAATTTTTTCTTTAACGGGAATTTGTATTGGTTTTTGCTCAGCAACATTTGTTTTAGGAATTAGTTGTTCAACATTTATCTCATTTCCGCTTTGAATAGGTTTCGGAGGAGTTGCTGAAATTGGGAAATCAGAATACTCATCGACAGGCAAATCAGATACAGATTTTAATTGTTGATCACTTTGGTTAGCAGTTGTTTGTTGTGAAATTTCATTAACACCGCTTGTGACTTTTTCACTTGTTTTATTTTCAGTATAATTTTTTTTGTTGAATTGAGTTAAAAATAAAATTGCAGCAACACTAATTACAACTATAATTGAAAGAGATATCGAAACGAGTTTCCAATAATTTTTTTTCGGTTTTGGTTGTTGAATGATTTCAACTTCTGCAACTTCATCTTCAACAACTGTTTTTGTTATAGTTTTTTTCTCTTTTAGATTTTCCTGTTCTTCCGGAGAAAGAATAATTGTAATTCTTTTCGGTGGTTTTAAAATTGGTTCTTCTTTTCTTTTCTCTTCTGGATTTTCATTTATTATCGGCTCAGGTTTTTCTTGAATAAATTCATATTTAGGCGGTGGAGTTTTGAAATCAAGAATAACTTTTTCATCTGTGAATTCAATTTTAGGTTCTTTTTCTTCCGGTTCTTTTATTTCAGGTTTTTCAAAATGAATTTCATTTTCTTTTAAATCATCTTGATATGATTCTTTAGTTTTATCATCAATCTCATCTCGTAAAAAATTGATTTCCTTTTCAAGTGTTTCTTCAAGTTTTGTGAAAAGATCAACTCTGGTTTTTTTCAATTCAATTGTTGGAGGAATTACAAATTCAGGTTCACCGATTTCAAATTCATCAGATTTTGGAGGTTCTACCTGTTCAATATTAACATCATAATTTTCAAAAGCATTTATTTCAATTTCTTCATCACCTTTACCGATTCCAAATTCTTCTTTAAGTTCATCGCCCCAATTCCATTCAATATTTTGAACAACTGGCTCTTCATTTTCGGCATCTGATTCTGAGTCATCTTTTGTAATTGACAAATCTTCTTTGCTATCTGGAATTTTTTCTTCTGCAAGAAGATTAGCAAGAACATTTGAGTGTTCTTCCTTTGATTGATCTTGTTCGAGTGTGTTTAATTCTATGTTGATGATTTCTTTTAAAGCATCATCTTCAATATTAATTGATGAAGATTTATTGAACTCAATTTCATCTACAATAAATTCTTTTGCACTTGCGGGTGGAACAATATGAATTTCTTCTGATTCTTTTTCTTCAACAATATTGTTTTCTTCAAGAAGTGATTTTAATTCTTCAGAAATATTTTCGCCCGACTCTTCTTGTGGAATTATCGAACAATCATCTTTTTGATTTGAGGTGTAATCTTCTTCAGTTTCTAAAATTAACTTTTGTTCTTCTTTTTGTTCTTCATCGTTTTCTTCTTCGATATTAATCAAATCAGAAAAATCATCTTTAATTTCAGTTGGAGGAATTTCAGCTTCATCATTTTGAATTAATTCTTGAGCAACTGATTCTTCAACAGTTTCATTGATTAATTCTTCACTGGATTTTTCCAATTCTTCAAGTTGATTTTTTAATTCTTCAGCAAAAGATGATTCATATTTTTGATTTGATTCAATGTTAATTTCATGTTCTTGATTATTTTCAATTTCACTTTCTTCTTTTTGAATTGATTCAACTTCATTTTTAGTTATATCATCATCCAACAAATCATCAACAGACAAATTTTTATTAACAGTCAAATCTAATTCAGCATGATTAAATTCGGGTAATTCATAATCTACTTTCAATTCATCTTCATGAAAGTCATTTTCTATTTTAAAATCTTGTTGAGAAAGCAAAGATTCTAATAATTTTTCTTCAGTAGTTGGTTTATCAATAAAATTATTCTGTGGAAATGAAAAGTCGCTTAAATTAATTTCCTCATCAGAATTATTTTCATCAACAGCGAAATCATCCCAGATATTATAATTTGGAATTTGATCTGATTCTGAAAGTAGTTCTTTTGTTCTTTCTTCAATTGATTTTTTTAATATCTCAAATGAAGTTTCTGCATCAAAGTCTGAATCATCTTTAACTAATGGTAACAAAGGTTTGCCAACACCGATACTGAAAACTTGTGAATCAATTTCGAAAGAGTTTTTATTTTTTTGATAGAGATCGAATGTCAAGAATAAATTTTTTGAAGTTGCAGAATAATCTTCCGGCAGCGGAGCAAAAATTATTTGATGTTGATTTTTTTCATTTGGCTTTAATTGGAAATAACCAACTCGAGGTATTTTCAAAGTAATACCTTCGGAAATTACTTGCGAGAGATTTTCGAAAAATATCTCAAATGCAATTTCACTTTGAGTTGCTGAAACTCCAAGAACTTCAGCAATTCTTTTTTTCAAGTCAGTTGTTGTCATTTATCCTTTCTCACCACCGATACTCGATACCGGCAATGTAATCGAATGGTTTTTCCTTATAATGTTGCCAAACAAAGTTACTTCTATTTAAAATATTTTGAAAGTCTAATTTCAATTTCATTCCTTCAAAAACTTCATAATAAAGATTTGTTGAAAGATTTGAATAATCTTCAACTTTAATTTTGTTCATTAAATCAGCATAAGTGTTTGAAGAATAATTGTAAGAAATAGTAAATCCTAACCCAAAATTAAAATCATAATTGTAAGAGAGCTTTGTTTTAAAGTTTGGTTCATAAGGAATATAATTTCCATTTTTATCTTTAACTGATTGATAAGTTAACTCGGAAAAGAAATTGCCAAATTCATTTCTGTACAAATAAAAGTTTGCTGTAAGAGAATATTTTGAAATATCATTTACAGAAAGCAGATCATACTTTTGAATTGATTTTACATCTTCGTAATAAACATAATTATCAATCGATGAATAATTAAAGGTCAATGATGAAGAAAAAGTTTTTTTGAGTTGATACTTAATATTTCCGGAGACACTATTTTTATATTTTACAAATGAATTATCTAAAGTTAAATTTGAATACAGGTTTCGCTCAACAAAATTTTTAGTTGTTAATAGTTCGACACGAGGATTAAATTCAGCAGCAAGACTTAAGTTATTATCCAGTTTCATTTCTGCATTTGCAAATGGAGAAAAGAAATTGAATTTACTATTCGAGTTATATGCAATTCCACCTTTGACTTTTAAAAAATCAAAAGGAATAATTTCAACATAACCTTTGCTATCAAAATTATTATAGTTTCTTTCTTTAAGAACAACATCATTCAATGATTGTTTTTGATATTCGACGTTTCCACCAATAATGAAATCCTTTACTGAGAATTCAATAAAACCATTTGTGTTGATATAAATTTCTTTCAAGTTGTTTTCATTGATTTTGTAAATATCACCAATTGCATTTAATCCGAAATGAAAATAATTAAGGTATTTATTCACCACAGATAATTTTGCATTAAAATTATTTGTTTCTCTTTTTTCAGTTGGATTAATCGAGCCAAAAAATTTATATGAATCTCTCCAATAAGTTGCATTGATATTGAATTTTGTTCCTGGAAGAAAATCAGATTTAGTACTAATGAAGAGATCATTATTAAATTGAAAACCGGAATTATTATAACCAGCATTAGGAATATATTCTTTTGTGTTGCTTCCCCAAACTTTTGCATTGATTAAATAATTATCGAAACTTTTTGTAAGAAATAATTCACCTAATGGATAAGTATATTTTCCAAGCATCAAATTAACTTTGCCTGTATAATAATCTTGTGAAAATTTTATTGTCGGCAAAATTTGAGTTGGAACTGAATTAATCAATAAAGGTAATTCTTCCGTTGAATATTGCGGTGTAAAAAAATCTTTCGAAAGAATTGATATCAATTCGATTTTGGGTTTTTGAGCTGTTTGAATTTCAATACTTTGTTTTCCAGTAATTACAAAATCTGGTAGCTCAATACTTTGTTGTTCATTTTGAGCAAAAGATCTTAATGAGAAAATCAAAAAGATTAAATAGAATTTTTTCATCATAGTCCCTTCATTTTCTTTTTTGCTTCATCTGCAAATGAATCATTTGTATGGCGAATTAATACAGCTCTAAACATTTCTCTTGCTTGTTTTTTATCATTCATTTTTATAAAGCAATCGCCTAAACGTAAAAGTGACTTTGTGTACCACTCATCATAAGCAGAAAACACAGATCGAGTTCTCACAAATTGAGTAATTGCATCTTCAATTTTATTTTGATTGAAGAATGAAATTCCATAATAATATTGAGCTTGAGCGCCAATATCGTCAAGTCTATTTTCTGCAACTTCCCGTAAATAACTTTGAGCTTTATCAAAATTATTTCTTGATATTTCAATTTTGCCAAGTTCAACTTTTGCTTTTGCAGAATAAAGTGAACCATTGTAATAAGTTGCTATTTGATCAAAGGTCGAAACAGCATCATCAGTTTTGTTAGCTTTATTTTCTACAACTCCTTGAAGAAATAGTAATTCAGGAATTCTGTTTGAAGTAGAATTACTTGCAATAGTTTCTTCCAAAATTTTCAGAGCATCATCAAGCTGATTTTTTTGTTGATATATTTCAACTAATTCAACTGTGGAAGAAATTCCAATATCACTCTTTGGCGAAATTGAACGAGCAGATGAAAAATTAGGAATTGCTTCTGTGAATTTTTTTAGATTAGAATAACTTTTACCAATCCAATAATAAGCATTTGGAACAAGTGAACTCTTAGGATATTTCGAAATAAAATCTTTATAAGCAACAACTGCATCGTTAAATTTTTCAAGACTGTAAAAGAGATCACCTTTTTTGAAATAAATTTGATCACTAAACTTTGAACTTGGATGAGAAGAAATAAAATCATCTATAAATGAAATTGCATTTTGAGGCTGATCTTTTGCAACGTATGAATATTGAATTCCGTTAACTGCATCAAAAATAAATTGAGAGTTTGGATAATTATCAATCACTTTTGAATAATAATAAATTGCTGAATCATAGCTTGCTTTATTGAAATAAGAATCACCAATTGAATATTCAGCAATTGGACGCAGTTCAGAGTTTGGATATTTGGCAATCAATTGTTTATAAGAATTAATTGCTTCATCAAATTTATTTTGTTGAAATGCTATCCAACCAATAACATATTGCGATTCATCAATGTACTTAGATTTTGGAAACTTAATTTGTAAATCTTGAAAAGCATTTTTTGCATCTTCTGATTTGCCAGCTTTGAAAAGTGCTTGAGCAAACTGATAGTAAGCTAAGTCATTGTTCAAATTTTTATTTTCATTCATAATTTCTTTATACAAAGAAGCAGCCTTATCAAATCTTTTTGCACCGAAATAACTATCAGCCAATCTTAATTTTATTTCATCAATATTTTTATCGTTAGGATAACGATTGATAAAATCTTCAAAGAAATTTATTGCATTAGAAAATTCTTTTGAATTAAAATATGAATATGCTTTGCCGAGCAAAGTTTGTTTTGTAATCAACTTATCTGTTGACTTGATGGAATTATAATTCTTTAATGCAGCAATATATTTTCCTTGAGCATAATAAACTTCAGCTAAATAAAAATTGACCTTATCAGTTTCAAAATTTTTATCAGTCTTTTTTAACTCTTCAAGATTTTTTTCTGCATCGTTATAATTTTTGAGGAAAAAATTTGCAACGCCCAGACCTAAATGCAAACGATTTTGTATATCATTTGAATTTGGTTTTAAGTTGAGTGCATCAGAAAAATATTTTTTAGCTTCAGTGAACATGTTATTGTTCAAACGAATTTCACCAAGAAGAGTTAGAGCTTTTATTCTTGTATTTTTATCGTTGGATAAGATTGCACTTTGCAAAGAAAGCTCTGCATTAGCTGAATTATTTTGATTTACAAAAACAGCACCTCTTCCCAATTGAGCTTTTGCAGCCAAACGATGTTCAGGAAATTCATC
>Ga0272446_1000817_pt1 | contig 47554 bp, 44 predicted proteins | sample YNPCB0061_FD_194587 | JGI IMG/M metagenome (GOLD analysis project Ga0272446, IMG submission 194587) | Hot spring microbial mat communities from Yellowstone National Park, WY, United States - YNP-CB-006-1 | ecosystem: Environmental > Aquatic > Thermal springs > Hot (42-90C) > Sediment | place...
GAAACAAAGCCAACAGAACGAGGGGAAAAAGCGGCAGCTAGGGGCAAATATTTACATTTTCTGGGTTTTGAGTAATTGCCACTCCAAGCCCTACGGCTCCAGCTCCACTCAAGAGGGGCGCAATGAGCCCCCACCAAAAAAATTCTTCCTGCGGAAGGATTTTTTTAAAACATCATGTAAAAAAGTGTGTTTATTGAAAAAATAAGATAAGTTATGCTCACATGATGGATAAAATATTAATTTAAAATCAATGAAAAAATAAAAACCGTCGCAAGCGCAACGGTTTTTTTAAAAAAGTTAGATAAGATGCTTGATAAATGTGCCGCGCTGTAATGAATTCATTGCGGCTTCTACATGGGGATCATATTTTTTACCCCAACTATTATTTTTTTTGCGATTTTTTTTGGTCTGGCTTTTAACTTGTTGGGATTTCCAACTTTCTGATTTCCAACGAATTATCTCGTTGAGTTGATCTACCTCGCGGCGATCTTCATCCATGTTTTCAAAGAAATTTTGCATTTTTCCTCCTTTTTTAGAGTTATAAGTTAATCCTTTTAGATATTAGCATAAAAATAGTCTCTTTTCAAGAAAATTTGATCTAAAAAAAATTTCGTATGTTAATTTTTTTAAAATAAAATTTTGTAAAAAAAAAGAAAAAGAAAACATAGTGCTGTCAATAATATCAATAAAAAAACGTGAAAGGGTCCAAAACAAATATTTTATTTGCGCAGGAAGGTTGGCGATTTTTCTGATAATGAAAAGTACATTTCGATTTTTTAAGTTATGAATATTTTGAGATACAATTTAATTACTTTGAAGTGTTAAAATTAACTTTCTTGCAAAAAAGACGGGCGAAGAAAATCTCGGAAGTGCATATATTGAAAAGTTCGATATATAAAATCTCAATTAAGTAAAAACACTGAATGCTACATATACTCGAAGAGAAGAATTAAAAGGTGATTGTTTTTTTAAAAAGGCATGAGAAGAATTACATGAACACAGTGTAAAAACATCTGTAGAAAAAGGGCAACGGGATAACGCAATGCAATTGTGCGCGATACAATATGAAGATACACTGGAATTATTTTTTGAATCCGAAAAATCAGCAAGAATGAAAATCTTGAGTGCTTCGATGATGAAGTATGTAATGTGCAAAAAGTGAAATTACTAATTCACTTTAAGAATCTAAAAATTAAAATATTTTAATTGAATCTCAATTAAGTGTAGATAGTTAAAAAAAACGATTTGAATAAAAAATTAAAAGCTATACTACCTACGTAACAATTAAGGATATTAAAGTTAAAAAAGATCATTTTTTTTGAAAAATTGATTTTATATTGCATTTTGATTTTTCGCTACAATACTTAAAAATTACAACACTTTCATTGGATGATTTAAATAAAAGAGGAGCATAAAATTAGATTTGCCTGATTCAAAGAGGACGATATGATGTCTTTTTTTATATTTTAACACTTTTAAATAAATGCAAAATTTACACTTTCAAAAATTTGACTTTCAATCTTGTTGAGTTTTTTTAAAGTTTGTGTTAAAGAAAATATATGGAATTTACCTTACTGCCCAATCCAGCAGAGCTAGGCTTCCCAGAAATCAATAGAGTAATCGCGGAGAGAAATATTTTTGAACTTATTCAGCTTGTGTTAAAATATTCACAGCTCGCATTGTTACTACTTATAATTTTTGCAGGAATACAATGGATGTTTTCCTTGGGAAATGCAGAAAAAATTTCTAATGCTCGCGCGACAATAGTAAGTGCGGTAGTCGGTTATGTCATAATTGTATTTGCATTACCTGTGGTAAGTGGTATCGCTTCATTTTTCCAGAAGTAGAATTACGCTATACTTAGGGTATGTATTATTTATTGAGTACATTACTTTTAAGCGCGTTATTCTTGACAGGGTGTCAGATGGCAACAGTGACTTCAGAAACTGTTTCAGAAAATAAAAATCCTGCCGATTTTGAGGTCCCTCCCGTAGTATTTTCACGTTGGTATGACGGTGAGCGCTGGCAGTATGAAACGAACTTTCCTGTACCACATTCGTGCATCGCGGTCGCGGTTGCAACGTCATTTACCCCATCTCAACCTGATCAAATTCGTATTGCACTTACAAGTGAATTGGCAGATTCTTCGTGTATTCCAGAAAAAATTAAAAATAAACCATTATCTTTTTCAACTCCTGGGTCAGAATTCAAGAATATAGAAGTTAAATTTAATAATCGTCCTCTTCAAGCTACCTTTGTTACAGTGCAGCCCCCAATTGTTGTACAAACTCCTCTTCCAGACAGCATTGTTACCTCGCCACTACAACTTTCCGGTGAAGCAACAGGAACTTGGTTTTTTGAAGGGGATATGCCTGTAGATGTTTTAGGAGAATATGGTGAAATAGTGGGTCAAGGGTTTGTAACAGCACAAGGAGAATGGATGACCTCAAATAAAGTACCGTTTATCGGAACTGTAAATTTTGACTCAAAAAATAATCAAAATGTCACTATCCGTTTTCGTAATGCTAATCCTTCAGGTGAACCTTATTTAAATAAAGCGCATTTTGTAAGAGCACGTGTGCAAACTCGCGAAGATCAATTGTCAGTGCAAGAAGGTTTCACCTATAGTTTTTTGGGAGTTCCTTTTCGTGTCTCTGAAATAAATCAAAATGGAGTCACTTTAGTGCGTGAAAATGGAAAATCATTACTAGTTACCAAAAGTAAAGTTCGATTTGGGAATAGGTACGATGTCAGTGTACTTCGACTAAACGATAAAAGTGCATTATTGCAATTTTCATTGAGGTAGTTTTTGAAAAAAAATTAAAATTTATTTGTAAAAAAACGTTGTGTTAAATATTAGTGATGTAGTGTCCATAACTTATCATTAAGTTTTTTTATAGACACATTTGCGTTCAAAGAAAGTGAAAAGTTTTCTAAATCTTATGAAATAACTCTATTGGATCCACGTCCAAATGCGGATAACTCAAAGATTTTTGAAGGGAAAAAGTATATGAGATTGAAGTCACTATTCCAGAATTAGCCTCAAAATGTATATATAATCTCGTTCCACAACATATGGGGTGAGACCATACTACCGCGACTAAAGATCGAGCAATACTAGCTGCAACAGCTGTGCCACCCGAAGATGCAGTTTTAACTACGATACGACCTGACTTGGATAGTTTTGCGCTATGACATATTTAATATGCGTCGTTCAATGGGGGAATTAACTCCTGAAACAATTGCGCGAGTCAAAGCAGTTAGTGAGTTTGATACTTTCAGTAAAGGTTCTTGGTCTGGAAAAAAAGAATTGCCATCAAAAAACAATCCATGGCCTAAAGGTAAATCGGATTTTAATGTACTTAATGCTGCTGTAATGGACTTTAAAGTGTCAGCGAATCAAAGAGTGCGAAGTATGCAAAATTGGCTTGAATCTGCTGTGGTACCTCTCGAATATGAAGAGAAAGTTGAAAAAGAAAGAATGGAAATGGTGCAGGCACTTCAGTCTGGGGCAATAAAAATAGATACAGAAATAATTGAAGGCGCAGTCGTGGTTGAAAGTATGCATCGTGCGGGTATGGAATTGGGATACAGAAATGCGCCTGAAGTGGTTGGAATTAATCCTCGTTTTCAACTGCAAGGGGGAGAGCCCTACGAGAAGTATACTATTGCTCAGTATTATACTATGGGATATATTGACTTGAAAGCAGTGGCACAAGAACTTTCACAGCTCGAACAAGGATGGGGTGGTTCACCTACAATTATTGGTTCACCACAGGGTAAGTCGTCCACATTGTCTCGAGAGCAAATCTTTGAAATAGTGAGAAAGCATTTGAAAAAAAACGAGTAGTACAGAAGAAGAAACATCACTACAAGGTGATGTTTTTTGATATGTGTCTATAAAAGATTTGTATTTAGATATTGCTTTTTATTTTTTACCAAAAAATTACTACTCTACGTCTTATCTATTCTCATTTTCATTACTTAATTAGCCCCATCATTACAACACATAAAAAAACATAGTGATAATTTATGATGTTATTTGTGAGCCCCAAGGAAATTGACTTCAACGTTCTTTGCTGTGTAACTACTTCCCGGCCATTGTATTCTTTTCTATTGAGGGAAAGAATACCTCCTTCGCCCATGGGCTTATATTTCGGTGTCTTCAATTCCACTTATGGAGAAACAAAATTAAAAAAACACCGTTTGACGATGTTCTTTGGTAGCCCCAAGGGGAATTGAACCCCTATTTCCTCCTTGAAAGGGAAGCGTCCTAACCGTTAGACGATGAGGCCAAGTGTTTCTCACGATATCAGAAATGGCTTGATTTTCAAGCCAACAAAAGGCAATCTGATAACACTATGGAAAGAATACGGATTATAGGAATTGAAACTAGTTGTGATGAAACCTCTGTTGCTGCACTTGAATGGAAAGGAAAAACACCTGATGCCACTTTTGATCTCATTGCGCATGAAATATTTTCACAAACAAAATTACATGCGCCATATGGTGGAGTTGTGCCACGAATCGCACAGTATGCACATAAAGAAATTTTGCCTGAGATGGTAAAGAGGGTTCTCAATGATGCAAGATGGGAAACTACACCTCCTCATGTATGGGCTGTAACTTCAGGGCCTGGACTTGCGCCTGCGCTTGCTGTTGGAGTGAATTACGCACGTGCCTGTGTACAGCACATGGGAGGAGAAATAGTAGGGGTAAATCATTTGGAGGGACATATCGCCAGTATTAGAATTTCGCAATCGCACAAAAAACTACCCCCTTTCCCTTGGCTTGCGCTCATTATTTCTGGGGGACACACGCAATTGGTTTTGGTTACTTCATATGGGGAATACACTTTATTGGGCACTACTCGTGATGATGCAGTAGGAGAGAGTTTTGATAAGGTTGCAAAAATGCTCGGAATTGGGTATCCGGGTGGCCCAGAAGTTTCTCGTCGGGCACAAAAAGGTTCTATTACCGCTTTTGATTTTCCTCGACCTATGAATACCAGCAATGATTATGATTTCAGCTATGCAGGATTGAAAACCGCAGTACTTTATACATTACATGGAAAAAATAATACAAGTTCTAAAGATGATCCATCATGCTATGATGAGGAATTTATTGCAGATATTTGTGCAAGTTTTGAATATGCAGCATTGACTCCTTTAATCACAAAGACTGTGCGCGCGGTAAAAGAATTTTCGCCACAAATGCTATGCGTGGTCGGTGGAGTTTCTGCGAATCAGCAATTACAAGAACGTTTATGCAAGGAAATAGGTACTTCTCTACCTATTAATTTTCCTGAAAAAAAATGGACAGGGGATAATGCGGCAATGATTGCGGTGGCAGGAGGCATGCGTTGGTCCCTTCGCGGAGGAGATGATCCTTCAAAACTGGATATTCGTGCTCGATGGCCTTTATCTCAAACAAAGTAATCTATGAAAAGAAGAATTCAACTACATGATAGGCATGATAAAGTGCATAAACTATGGGAAGTGGGAGAATCTGAAATGGAAAAAGTTGCACGAGAAATAATCACCTTTTTTCACGCGGGGGATATAGTGTCTCTTATAGGTGATTTAGGAGCAGGAAAAACAACACTTGTGCAGCACATAGGAAAAATTTTAGGTGTGAGAGACACTATTGAAAGTCCCACATACATCCTGATGCAAGATTTTCAAACCAATGATGCGCGTTTTCCTTTCTTACGTCATTATGATGTATATCGTATTTCTTCAAATGAAGAAATGGAAATGAGAGGATTGAATGAGTATATATCAGACAAAAAGTATTTACATTTAATTGAGTGGGGTACACAAATTGATGCAACATGGAAAATTACATTTTCTACTATTTTTTAATAACTCATTGACACTAATAAACCAAAGTTTTAAAACAAAAAACTTGACAAAAAAAATTATATATTTATAATTATTAATCTAAATTTCAACAAGGAGGTGACTATGACTGTATTTATCAAATTCAAAAATAAAAAAAATGGAACTGTCCATCAAGTGGAAATAGTTCCAGAAGAGAAAAAATTTTTGTACTTTTTTGCAACACTAGATTTTTTCTTTCGATTAGAAAATATTACTTTGGAATCTGTTCCAGAAGAGTTTAAGAAGGTGATATCTTCCGCGCACAGCAGATACATTGAAGACGATATGCTCAGAATGAACGCACTTATTCTCGTAGCCCTTAATGAGACTGCGAGTCAGGTGGATTTGGATGGAAAATGTCCGCTGTGTCACAAACCTTTAGAAGAAACAGAGAATTTAAAGCTTAAGGCTTCTGATTTCGGAATACGATGGAAAAAATAAAAAAAATCCCCCAAAATTTGGGGGATTTGTTATGTGTAACTAGGTTCTTGGAAAATATTTATCGAGACTTTCCGCAAGGTGTTGAATGATTGCAATTCCTTGCTCATCGAGATTGTCTTTTGAAGCTTCTTTAAAGAATTTTTCAGCATGGAGCTTGAATCGATGAGATATTTCTTTTCCTCGGCTATCACCGGTTAAGGCCATTTCGCTATCAAATTCATGTATTTTATGAAAAAGATCTTGGACTCTTTTTTGTTTTAAGTCTAGAGAAACTCCTTGTCTAGCCGCAACAACAAATGCAGCGTGCATTTCGACTGCCTTGGCATGTACATTGTTATTTGCTGTTCTGTATTTATCAATTATTCCTTTTAAATCTTTTATATCATTATCAATTGCTTGAAGCTCCGTTTTTAAATCATTCGAAAGAGTTTCAGGAATAGGGTGAGACATAGTGAAAAAGTTAATTAAGTTGGGTAGTAAGTATCATAATTTTACCATACATCTGAAATAGATAGAAACTAGCATTAAACCACTTATAGGTTTAAGCAAAAATTACGACATTAAATGTTGCTTGGTGAACAAACAAAATTTTAGAAATATTTAATTTATATAAAAAACCTTGCATCCGCAAGGTTTTAAATTAATTTTTTTATTTTACCGTGATAGTCATTGTAGGAGAGAGTAAAAATTTATCCTTGACTGTTACTACACCTGCGTCCTTAAACGTATATGAGTATGTTTCACTCGGTTGTATTGCACGGCCGGCATCAAGTGCAGGAAGGGTAGGTGAAGCAGGCCAACGAGGACCAGTATCATCGTTGCGGAAAACTACGGTTTGACCTTTAATCATACTTACATTTTGAGGAGAGAACTGACCTCCTTTCATTGAAATAGTAACCGCTCTTGGGCGTGTAGGCACAGGGGACGTTTTCGGTGCAACTTTTTGTGGAATAGGTGTAGGTGCAGGCGCGGGAGGGGGAGTAGTTTCAGTAGTCTTAGTTACTTCTGGGGTAGTTTCAGGTGTTTTTGCTACCTCTTCAGGAGGAGTGGTTGGAGCAGTGGCAGCCGGAGGCATATCATTTGTGGGAGTGGGTTTTGCTGGGGATCCACATCCGACTAATGTAAAGCTCGTTGAAAGAAGAGTAACAAGAGCAAAAGTAAGAGAGTTTTTCATAAGAGTAGTATACCAATACGGTAAAGCAAAATCAATGTATATGGTCAATATATTAAAAATCGGTAATATGGAGCGTACGACCTCATAGTTTAATGGATAAAACAAGGCACTCCTAAGGCCTAAATGGTGGTTCGATTCCACCTGGGGTCACCACAATCTAATTTTTTGAAAATTTATGGCGTGTCTTTACAACATAGCTCGAATTCATCTTATTATTCGAAATTCCTGAATGAAATCAGACGCTTCGCTCTGCCGCTGCGCCGCAGGAGACGGCACGCCTCACGGAAAAATTGCCTTTACAATTTCTATACTAATGCCTTCAAAAAAATTTCCTTTAAATGGAAAAGATAATTTTTCTGCTCGACTCTGTTATGAATGAACAGACAGTATGCGGAGTTTATCCCGCACCGAGCTTCGCTCTGGTGCGGGATTTCTAGCTCAGGCGCGGAAGAATCCACCACATTCCCTTCCACTGCACCCTTGCTGGGACAGGCAGATTTTTTGCGAGCAGGAACTGAAATTCAGAACAAAACATTATGGAAAGCCGCTTTTGTCCTATCTAACCATATGCGTGCGACAACAATGAACTCCCTTTATTTTTGATTGACTTTAAATTTTGTGGTAAAATATAAATGGCTAATGTATTAGCCTTCCACATTATAAAAATGTTTCTATCATAGTATGCCAAACCCAGGGAGTGAAAAACTTGCTAAATAGTACAACGTCTTCGAGCAAAGAGTAGTTCAAAAAGAAGCTAGCAAAAGCGAATATACAAGATTTAGTTAACTAACCATTCATTCAAAATACATGAAAGAAAGTTTTTCAATTCCAGAACAATTTTCAAAAAAACAAGCTCGCCAAGAAATCGAGGAAGGACTGATGGAGTATTTGGCAACTCCTAGAAGCAAGGAAGGCATACACTATGAGCTTGCAAATTCTTTTGAGGTTGAGCGAGCCGAACAACCGCTTTCCCGAGAGGAAGTGGAAAAAGAAGTTGAGAGTTTCATTGGTAGAAATCTGGAAAAATTACTGCCCTTTCTTTTGTCCCAAGAACAACAAGGCCATGCTGAATTAATTCAGCGGCTCGGTCTTACCAATCAAGAAATTGGATTGCTTGGAGCTAATTACTATATTCGGGAATATGATGGAAAACCAGCGATATTTCAAGCCGATGAATATTATCCAGAAGGCAGACAACTTTCAGAATTCGACATCAGCGCCGCCGATCTACTTGCTTTAGCGTATGCGAGAGAAAACATACGCGTAGACTCAAGACTCGAAACTGGGAAAGCCAGAGGACGTATTTCCCACCGCTATCTTCTAAAATCACAAAATCGGTATCTTTGTGCCAATGACTTCGGGATGCGCGTATGGAATGAGGATGAAAAAAGAATGGACGAAGGCGATGTTACCAATGCGGAGCCATTTGTAAAAACTGTTAAGCAACAAATTGAAAGAATTAGAGAAAATATCCAAACGGTTGGTCATTCAGATTTTAAAAAAATTTATGCGGAATTATACAAAGCGGCACAACAAGCGGCTGGTGTTGAGTCTCTTGATTATGAGCAACAGCAAGTGATAGAAAGGCAAGCACAAGAGCAATTGGCGAAGAATCTCGCAAGGCGTTTTGCAGAAAATCCAAGAGATAAAGAACTGGTGCTGGGTGCTGTATCGACACGCAAAGTGGTGTACCACATGCATTTCCATTTTGATAAAATCGCGCGAAAATATGGCTTTATCACTAACGATCCAGTACGCGATTATGAGCACTTTGAACAAAACGCCAGCCGATTAAGCCGATTGCTCCGCGAACCGACAGAAGAAGAACGAGCTGGCGCTTCGCTTGATTTTGTTTATTCCGATTTTTACCGCAAACCAGTTATTACTGCTGGCCACTTTGATACATCATCAGTAATTTCCGAGGCGCGTTCTGGTGTAAAAGAAGTTTTGGTGAGCCGCGTTGTTGAGAACGATACGGCGGCCAAAGAAGCAATGTATCGTTTTTGTTGCAGAAGGGGTCGAGAATCACCTTACTTTTATCCGGACCACGAGATTTATGATTTCATAAAAACAGTAGGGGCTGAGCGCGCCCAGCAGGTGCTTTCTGCGGACGATCGGAATGTATCCGAACAAATGATTGGCTTTAAAATACTCCGTGCAATGAAATATGACATTGCGAAGTTTGAACCGGATCAGCTCAAAAAACAACTTCATCAAGCGTACACTCTTGTACGCTCCGGTCTGTGGCGATACTTGGAAGAAAGAAGTAGAGCTCAAATTGAACAGGCGCGAGCAAAGCTCGGTGCCAAAGCTGAAGGTAGGCGCTGGCTTGAATTGGTTGGCGCAAGAAACGCCCAAGATCTATTCCGCGAGGGCAAGCGGATGTATTGGCTTGCCAAACAAGTTTGGATGCACAATCCTAACCGCGCGGCAGAGGATCGTTTTTACCACAATGATTCATATGTAAATTGGGATAGATACGATCTGACAAAAGCCGATGTGCCGGAAGAAAAGCTGAATGAATATTTGGAAAAACAGAAAAACTTAATTGTCGCGCTTCTTGGACAAGACCAAGAAGACTATTATCCTAATGATAAAGAGCAGAAACAAGGAAAACCTGCAACACTCGGCTTAATTATTCAAGCATTGGAGCGCGGCAACAACATTCGCGGCGTGGCTTTAGCGCACGACAAGCAACGCTATCTTGAAGGTGTAATAAGCGGAAAGGTGAAAAACGATCTTGAATTTGCGATTGAAGATTGGCCTGCCGACTGGCGCAAAGCTGTATCGTCGGAAGAAATAAATCTCTATTACGAATATGCGAATGATTACGTTCTGCTTGATCCGAACGGATTAACAAAATATGCAGCTTGGCGCGCCAGTGCCGAAGGTAAGGGGTGGGCGCAAGTCTTTAAAGAAACACCGAAAAGAAAAACGGATTTGGATTTCCGTATTTGTCTTGGAACGCAAACGGAAGAAGTGCGCGGTTGGTACAAGGATGCCGCTGAATATATTGGCGGCAGCGCCATGCAGAACTATCTCTTGCGCTTTAATACGACGCGTGGAGCAGACGGAAGGATTGCAAACTGGCACGATGTTCTCTTGTGGAGTTCACACATTCGTAAACTTGAAGCCAGTGACGCCAAGTCCATTATCTTGAGCATTGAAACGATGGACGATAACCAGGAATTTGTAAATTTGCTCCCGCGCTATAGCGGTGAGCGCGACCCGCTCCGTACGAGTGGACCTATTCAATCCTTGCGCGAGTTGAAAAAACGCGTCTCAGCGATTGAATCAAACATTGACCTTTCTAAGTTTCCCCCTGAACTGCTTGAAATTACGTCAGCTCCCGGATTTAATCTGTCGTCCCTTGAATCCATGAGTAGACGCGCAGATTTTCAGGATTTGCTCGAGGGTAAGCTAGATAAAGAACAACCATTTAAGCCTCACTCGAGGACATTTACGGGTCGCGCACTTACGGAAGCTCTACGAGAAGGACTTGGTTCTCAAAGACAAAAAATCCGCGGGACCGCAAAAGATCCAAAGGGATTATTCCATGCGCTCAATCAGTTGGTGAAGGGGCGAGAAATTGGCGAGAAGAAAATAACAGCCTTAGACTTGCTCGATTCTGTCCCCGTTGATTTGGAAGAAGAAATAATCCGATTGCTTCGCGAACAGCAGGTAGATGTTGGGCCGATTGTTGAGGCGCAAGTTCATGCAAAATCTGATCCCGAAGGATGGGTATGCGGCAACTATACCGATTGCTGTATGCCATTCGGAGCTTCAAATAACGACGATTATATGTTTAACCGCTCCACGCAATACTTCACCATAAAATATAACGGACGAATTATTGCCCAATCCGTTGTGGTAGATTCGCGCGATAGAGAAACGGGAGAAGATGTGGTGGTCTTGGATAATATCGAGGTGGCAAATAATTATAAAAATCTCACTCCTTTGCTCTCAAATGTTTATCAAACGTTTTGGACGGAGTATACGAGCAAGCCAGTAAAGGTTGGAACTGGATATTCTGACTTAATTCCGCCGGGCGGAAAACTTGAAGCTAATCGTTATGAATCAAAAACACACCTTTCTTATTCTGATGCTCGCGGTTCGCAAATTTATGACTTGCCCAAATTGCGCGGCGTCGAATCAATAGATAAAGTTATTACCTTTGCAAATCTGTCGGAGCGAGATGCTGAATTGATAGCCAAAATGGAAGCCGAAGCATATCCCGAGGGCATGGTACAAGGCAAAGCGCATATTGCTGATATTTTGCAAAAACAGAGAGAGTTGGAAGTTCCGGGCGCGGCTTCTAGTTTTGTGGTGAGACAAGGCCAAGAGGTAGCCGGTTATCTTCTTATTCTGCCAGAAGAATCAGAAGTGAATAGCGGCGAGCGCGTTGCTCATGTTTACGACATGGTTGTATTGCCAAAATTCAGAGGATCGCCTATTGCGCGCAAGATGATGGAACGCATTCTTGATGTCGCTTCCGCGTATGGCGTGCCTATTGAAGCTGAAGCGCGCGCAAGCACTTCTTACGCGCTTTTAATGAACGCGCGCATAAGAAAGTGGTTTGAGAGCAAAGGATTTTTCCTGACAAAGAACGAAAAATTACCTCAATATCTCGGCGGCGAGGACTTCTATTTTGTTCGGTTTGAAAATCGGCAAAACGCGGAAGTGACGGCCTAGCCAAAACTGATAATTTAAGTTGTAATCTACTTTGCTTTGCACATTCCCAAAACAGGAGGCACTAACCAGTGAAGAAAATTCTCTGGATGTCTCGGCACAAGCCGCATCCCCGGCAAATTGAAACGTTTCGGGAGATGTACAGCAAAGACGTCGTCCTGAAGCAGGAATCGCGGCCATTCTACGACGCGCGTGTAGTCGCTCGCCGATTTCGCGAAGGCGGTTTTGACGATATGGTTATCGTCGCTCCACTCCCGGTCATTGCTGTTCTCTGCAACGAGCGTCTCAAGATGCTCAATTCGGAGGCGATTGAGAAAAATGACCCAGTAAAGATCGAGTTTCGCGGAGCGCGTGGACAGAGGGCTACCGTTTCGTGCGATTTCGACGCATTAAACGGGTCGCTCTCAAGTTCGAGGACTAATAGCCACTATCGAGTTTACGGTATTCTTCAAATAAAAAAATTCAAACTTTTTGAAGCCGTCTTTGATAAAAGTAAGGTTACTCCAAAAAGTACCCCCTCGAAAAAATCTGCCCGTCCTTGCAAGGGTGCGGTGGAAGGGGAATGTGGGGGGGGGGAGAATTCTGCCGTGCCCGAGCCGGAAGTCCCGCTCCAGAGCGAAGCTCGGTGCGAGATAAAATCTACACACGACCTGTTCATTCAGAACAGAGCCGAGCAAAAGTTATTTTTTCCTTCTAAAGAAATTTTTTTGACGGGGCGTATCGGAAATTGTAAAAACAATTTTCTGCGAGGCGCGCCGTCCTGCGGCACAGCGGCGGGGCGAAGCGACTAGTTTCATTCAGGCATTTCGAATAACATCAGTTCGAGCCATATTACACACTATTACAATGTAGGTGTTATAGTGTTTTCACTTTTCTTTATTTTTAATTTTCATCCGGTCAAAGTATTGTGGTCCATATTTGGGATTTATTAACGACAGAATCATAAGTCTTGCTTAGTGTATACAGGGTTTTCTAGTTAAGATCTCTATTCGTCTTTCATCTGACGAAGATTCATTTTCTTTAGAACTAAATCTTTTTTAGTAATTGTAAGATATCGTACTTTTCATATGCCATTTTATTAATTACAAAATATAATAGTAGTTTAAGAGCTTCAAATTTTTTAATTTAAAAAACACTTAAACAATTGTCAGTTATTACTTATGTTGTTTGGGCGTTCCAGACGATGTCCATCTCAATTTACTACATTATACTGCCTACATTCGAACTTTTGTGAAATGTTCTACTTACATCTTTTAGATTTTAAGAACTTCATAAGAAATGGTTCAATAAGAATATATAAACGTCTTACGGAATACATCGAATCTAATTATTCTCCAATAAAATGCAATATCAACATAATCCTTAACCAAGGTAGAAGTAACTGATTATTCTCAATTTTAAGGAGCTTTTTGAAAGATGTATCTCATAAAATTTTTTACTAAGCCAAGTTTACAATCTTCATCAATACATTTCTTTTATTTTATATTATGATTGCTCATGCCCCTATTTTATGCTCACTCACTCACAAAAAAAATATCGTTATCTTCTCGCAAAAATTAGTATAGTGCTTTTAATTGCTGCAGTATTTCCGATATGGAATTATCTTTTCTATCAAATACTACGTTTGTTAGTGACATTTACTGCGGGATATATGACATATTTATACTACAGAGAAAATAAAGAACGTTGGGTTTGGGTAATGGGAATTATCGCAATTATATTTAATCCCATCACACCAATGTCTTTATCATCTGGTTTATGGATAATCTTGAATATTGTGACATTAATTATTTTGTGGAAAGCACCGAAAGAAGTATAGGAGAAGGGTTTCAACCACTCTTGTCATAGTTAATAACATTGTTACCGTGTGAGCATGATACTTACCAAAAGCATATTTCAAATTTACAACGATTGTCGTAAAAATGCATGGCTCAAATTGCATCGGCCAGATATTCATGGAAAAAAAACTCTTTCAGCATTTGAACAAATGCTGATGGATACCGGTAATGAAGTAGATCTTTATGCAAGAAAACTATTTCCTAATGGATATGCCGTATATAATCGTGATGACTTCGAATATTCGAATAAGCTTATTGCGCAACATGCAAACATTATTTATCAGCCTGTATTTTCAGGAGGGCGATTTCTCGCAGTGCCGGACATTCTCGTGTGGAATGAGTCGGCATACGCCTATGATTTATATGAAGTGAAGGCCTCCTCAGGAAATGAAGATGAAGAAAATGACAAAGTAAAAAAACAACATATACAAGATGTCGCGTTTCAAAAAATTGCATTACAAAACTCAGGTGTGGCTATTAATTCTTTTTTTCTTGTTCGGCTTAATAAAGAATACATTCGCCAAGGTGAAATCATAGTGCAAGAACTATTTACTATTAAAAACATTGATGTAGAAGTTGCAGAAATAGAACACGACATTCACCAACGCATGGAAGAGGCATATGCGTATCTTTCCCGTATTGATGAGCCTAGAGGTGAATGTGACTGTTGGTATAAAATTAAAAATAATCATTGTACTACAGCATGGTACTCACTACCTAATATGCCAGCATATTCTATACATTCAATAAGCCGCCTTTCGTCTAAAAAAATCGCCAGCTTACTTGAAGCGGGGATTGTTGATATTAAAGATGTTCCTCCTGATTTTGAACTTTCCGAAATCCAAAGACGACAAGTTGAAGTCGCGGTGACAAATACGCCTTTTATTGATAAGGGAGCCTTACATGATTTTTTTTCTCACATAACTCACCCGATTTCTTTTCTCGACTATGAGTCTTTCCCGGCGGGAATTCCACGTTTTGAAGGATATAGCCCATATAATCAAATTCCTTTTCAATTTTCACTTCATATCGCGCATGATTGGGATTCATCACTTGAACATTATGAGTTTATTCATACCACAGTTGACAATCCGGATATACCTTTTCTTGAGGCATTAAAGAAATATCTCCCTTCATCAGGGAGTATTGTGGTATGGAATAAAAAATTTGAACTTGCTATCAATGCGCATCTTTGTAAGCGACATCCTGAATATGAAATGTGTTGCCGTGATTGGGAGAATCGTGTCGTGGATGCAATGGAACCCTTTTCTGGCAACACGTCAGCAATTATTTATCCGGGATTTAAGGGAAGCGCGTCAATAAAATATGTTTTACCAACTCTCGTACCATCACTTTCATATGCAGACCTCGAAATTAAAGAAGGTGGGAGCGCGTCCGACTTATGGAATAAAATAGTATCGCAACAATTTTCTCCACAAGAGAGATTGGAAAAAATATCTCACTTAAAAAAGTATTGTGCCCGGGATAGTATTGCAATGTACGAAATTATGCGTGCAGTCAAAAAACTAGTTGAGCGTAGTTGATTAAAAAAGTTTTACTAATTTTAATTGTATAAATTGAATTAATAAACTAGGAAAATTGTCTAATGATAAACTGATTATAAATTAAATTACTCTTTGTTAAACTAAAACTTTTAAATTTAGAGTATAGCTTTTATTCGAATTTGCTTGGGATCTAAAGCACTCGCTAAAGTTATAGCTCTTTCGGTTGGAGAATCCTGATGAGAATTTTACTTTCCATACGGTAAGTACTAATCATGTAAATTATAAAAAACTTGCTTAATGTTGTACCTTGCAACGCAACAGGCATTTATTTATATCTTTTTCAGATGGAATTAATTATCCCGCGTTAATCTCAAGGAGAAAATGATGGGATAGTAATACCTTGATAAATATGGAAAACAATACTTTCACAGAGGATTTTATTTTGCAACTTGTAATTCGACTGCCATATTTTTTGTCATATATGCTGAATGAATCAAGGATACAATGAATTGAGTCACGAAGGATGTAAAAGAATAATTCAAAAATAATATCCACATATAATGAAGGTTAAGAGAAAGATGGTCATTATCAATTAATTTTTACCTCATTATATCAGCAGCTACAACTTTTATTTTTGGTGAGCATTTACTCAATTTTTCTCATCAGAATATCTCATATTAATGAGAACAAAATAATGATATCGACAAAATAATCTTCCAGAAAAGATCGTAAGCTTCTATTTACTAAAACAAGATTAAAAGAATATTTAAAATTTATAAAAAACTACGATTTAGTTTAAAACCCATGTATTTGGATCTTGAAAAGAATAAATAGTATTTGAGAAAAAGAAAGGAAAGTTTTTTCTTATTTTATCCGACAATTTTTAAATTCTTTCTTACATTACGGAGATAAAATGCTTTTGCACGTCGAACACGGATTTTTTTAACATACTCTATTTTTTCTATAGTAGGAAGCTGTGAGGGAAATCCCCTTTCTACTCCTACACCATCACTCACTTTACGCACTACGAATGAACCATCAGAACTTGAAAGTTTTTTTGCTCGTAGTACAGTACCCTCGAAAACCTGTATACGCTCTTTTTCTTCGCCTTTTGCGTTTAAATCTTTAATTTTTTGATGTACACGAACCACCATACCCGATTTTAATGAGGTAACAGGGATCGCAGCACCCATTTTAAATTCAGATTTAGAAACTTTAGCCATACAAAACTTGTTTTTTATAATTGGTGATTGTCGTGTAATAATTTATAGCCTGCCTTAAAGGCTATTATATTTAGGTAATTTCGTCAACAAATCTTTTAATGTTCGTTTTGTATCTCCTTCCCAATTGGTGAGTATGACATCGTAATCTCCCGAATGTTGAATTTCATCTCGTGCACTCTCTAATCTTCTCTGTATCTCTGCTTTTCCTCCAGGAGCACGACGTTTTTGTAATCTTTCAAGTAATTTTTCAGGAAATTCTGGTTGCAACCAAATAGATACTGCATTATTCCCGTATTCCTGTTTCACTCGGCGCATACCATGATAATCGATGACTAATAATACATGTGGTCCTTGCGTGCCGTTGTGTGCTGCGCTATCTAACTTTTCTCGTGGAGTTCCATACCAGTTTTCATGAATATATGCTGTCTCAAATAGTTTTCCTGTGTGAGAAAGTTTTTGTATTTCTTCAGCAGTTGTAAAAATATAATGAATGCCATTTTTTTCTCCTCGTCTTGGCTTACGGGAAGTCATAGTCACCACACGGGTGATATCTTTTCTTGTCCTCAAGAGTAATCGCGCAATCGTTGTTTTTCCTACACCTGCTGGTCCTGAAAGTACTATGATCATAGAGCAGAATTATACATCTCCTTCTCTTGGAGGAAGCGGAGTACCAAGACTTTCTATGATTTCCGCAAAATCCTTATCACGGGGCACGGCGATGTGCCATTGTTTTCCAGAGGGAAGTAAAAATGTGGTTTCTGTAGATTGGAGCATTATGCGAGGAAATTTTTTTTTATTTACGGGTGATGATCCATAAAGCGCATCTCCTGCGATCGGGTATCCATACGCTGCGAAATGTGCACGAATTTGATGAGTGCGTCCTGTGATTAAACTAATATCCCAAAGAGAATACGCGTGCCATCGAGAAATAATTGTCGCTTTAGTTACAGCATGTTTTCCTACTGTTTTATTTGAGTATTCATCATTATCCTTTTCATCAATTTCATCTTCAATATGCATACTTTTGTGTAAAGGAAGAGCCGAAACCTTTCCAAAACCTTTATGTGCTATAGGAAACTCAATGGTGAGTAATGAGCCTGAAGGATTACCAATAACAAGCGCATGATATTTTTTTTCAATGCGACGTTCCGAAAAGATTTGTAAGAGGTACTTCCATGCATCAATCTCACTTGCAGCAAGAAGAATTCCAGATACTGGTTTGTCGATTCTGTGTGCAATTCCTGCACGTAAGGGCTCACCTAAATAGCGAGTGGAAGGATATTGTTGGTGAAGCCAATCGGCAACATAACGTCGAGGATCCTCTTTTATGTCAGGGCGTGGACGATGGGTATTCCAACCAGTAGGCTTATAAAGCGCAATAATTCCCTCTTTTTCTCCAAGCACTACAAGAGGTTGAGCAGGCAATGGGGAAAGGTCTTCACTTACTGAAAGCACATCAGGAAATGTCACACGATCATAGGCGCGAAGTTTATAATCTTTTTTAACAAAAGCATTATTTACCTTGATTTTTCCATTGAGAATTTCTTCTTGAATTCTTGCTCTGCTCACTCCTTCAAATTGGGTAGTGCACCATATGTCGATGCGAACCCCGTTTTCATCTTTTGTAATCTCTCTTTCCATATATTTAGAGTGTGCCTTGATTCGTTGATTTTTGCAATTTATTTTCAAACTTGCATCTACATCGCATATGCGTCATTCTACTACTGTGATTATTCGTATGCGAAGTGTAATAAACAGAGGGAGGGCAATGCTGCATTCGAGCTGGCGTGAGTTTTTAAACTCATTAAATTTACCTAAAGCATTACTGCTTATTCTATGGGCAATGGTTGCGGCAGGAGCATTAGTTTTTATTATAATGCGATATGGTTGGGATGGAGTACTTGATGTGACGCGTGTGACAAATGATTTTAAAATATGGCTACAAAATTTTGGTTTATTGACTATTCCTATTTATTTTTTCATTGCCCTTGTCCGTCCACTAAGTTTGATTCCTTCTTCAGTGTTGCCTGTGACTGCCGGGCTAATTTTTGGTCCATGGTGGGGTTTTTTTCTTTCATGGATTGCGCTCAATCTTAGTTCTTGGTCAGGGTATTGGTTAGCTCGATATGTAGGTCGAGGCTGGTTTATGAATGTAGAGAGAGGATTAGTTGCTCGTTTAGACGAAGAAGTACAAAAAAGAGGGTGGCCTGTAGTTGCGACATTTAATTGGATAATGCCTCTTGATCCTGCAAACTTTATTTTAGGACTTTCCAGTGTGAAAATGGGAAATTACCTTATTGGTACTGCAATCGGAGTGATCCCCGGCGCACTTACACTTTCTTATTTAGGTGGACAGACGATTACATGGTCGGTGGTGGTTGGCATGGTACTATTCATTGTACTAGGAGGGGTAGTCTTGCCAGGAGGCTGGATTCAGCATAAAAAATAGAGTGTGGCCAGCACTCGGCCTGTAGCTCAGTGGTAGAGCCCCGTCCTTATAAGACGGTACGCGGTGGTTCGAATCCACCTAGGCCGAGTGGTGGCCATACTGTAAAATTTTTTCAGTGATTTAAAAGTTGTTTTATTCTTGTCTGAATACATACACTTTATTTTATTAAGATTATGAATGAAAATAACGAACGTGTGTCTCGTGATGGTAAAAGAATATTAAGTGATGAGGAATTTGAAATAATGCGTCATAGAGGAACAGAGCGTCCTTTTAGCGGAAAATATGATGCATTCTTTGAAGATGGTTTGTATTGTTGCGCAGACTGCGGCCATATTCTCTTTGAAAGTACTCATAAGTTCGATGCTGGATGCGGATGGCCTTCTTTCGATAGAACCGCTCATACAAATAGTGTTGTAACGTATGAAGATACGCGGTACGGTCTTTCTCGTGTTGAGGTGGCTTGTCGGCACTGCGGCGCGCATTTAGGTCATGTATTTCCAGATGGGCCAACAGAGACCACTGGCATGCGTTACTGCATTAATTCTGCGTCACTTTCATTTGATCCCAAAACACCAAACGCATAGCTGACTATGCCGGGAGGATTTTTACCATCATCTCGAGCAGTAAATAAAATGGTTCCATGGAGAGGGGTAATATGTAATTCTTTTGCTAATAGATGTAGTTTATGATTAGAACGACACCATAGCGCCACAGTGAGGTTTGTTTGATTTCTCCAAACAATTGCCGTTTTAAAGAGTGGGGATTTCGAGTTTCTATAACTTGATTTACTCCATGAAGAAATTAAATAGGCGATACCTTTGGAGCGTGAGAGAGAAGAGAGAAAATATGGAGAATGATGTATAATGGAAAGTGCAGTGGTATCATCAAGATATTTCCAATTCTTCAAAACCTTAGACCACTCGAGTAAATCTTCAAAATGTGCTTGATGATCACATCGATGTTCCACCTCATGTCTATTCGCTCCTGCATCAAGGAGTCGGGCTGCACATGAAAATAAAATGCTGGGAATATGTGGGTGTCGCCATTGTTCCGTTTCTAGCGTTAATCCATAGTAGAGTCTTGTCGCGCCCTCAGGCGATAACCACTTTTTAGGCAGGGGTAAGAAATTTATGAAATCTATCACCGTAGAACAATTTCCAGGCATGTGGGGAGGAGCCCACACTATAGTATGTGAGGTATCATCGTGTGTAGACAAATTGTGAAAGGCAACACGAGGGCAATCATCGATTGTGGGCGCAGGAATCCATGTATACAATTCTTCAAGAGAATAATTTCCTACAATCACAATAAGATGTATTGGCGAAGGAGAGAGTGTATCATTTGAAATAGTCGCACGGACAAGGCCTGGAATTTCCTCTATAGAGTAAAGTGGGGAATTGCATGAAGATAAAATCCAATGTGCATTTGAATATTCATTTTGATTTTTATTCTTTTTATTTAATTCTTTTTTAAACTGCTCTGGAATACACAGTGTCACTGAATTTCCACGCACGCGTAAACTTTGCTCTAGCGCTAATGCGCCGCAAAGAGCTAGCTCACCTCCTTGAGGTGTGGTGATAATCAAAATTCTATCTGTGGTGGTGAGTAATTTAATAATAGACCGTCTTAACGCATCCATAAAAAGAAACTACCATGCATAAGTCTTTTGGCAATAAAAAGCTCTATGGATAAGATAATTTTGATAAATGACCCAGTTCCATAACGTAATTTTTTTTGAAAAAATAAAATCGCAATAAATAAATTTTTTTAATTATAGAAATTCTTTATCTTTCACTTTCTCCAATATAGAATTTTTAATAAAAATATTGACCTCTCCCTTAAAACAAAGTACTGTTGACTTGCATGAATGTATCTGAAATAGCTCGTAAACTGAAAATAACCCCACAAGAACTATTGGATATTTTACCCCAGATGGGTTTTGATATTGGAAAAAGAGCAATTAAAGTTCCTGATTACCAAGTTGATAGAATAATTCAAGCCTATCAGCAGTATCGCCGTCGCAGACAAATGGAAGAAGAAGAGCGATATTATGAAGAAATGAAGGCAAAAAAACTTGCCGAATTAGGTGCTTCTGGTGGGGTTAAATTACCAGAAACGATTACTGTTCGACAGTTGTCAGAAGTATTAGGATTGCCGGTAGCTAAAGTTATCAGTGAAATGATGCGTAATGGTATCATGGCAACAATAAATAAATCAATTGATTTCGAAACTGCTTCAATTATTGCAGCGGACTTGGGATATGCGGTAGAAAGAGAAACTGCTGCTTCTCGCTCAGCTGCCGATCAAGACGCAGCCCGAATGCGACTAATGGAATTAGTTGGAGATCCAAGCAAAAATGCGCCTATTCGCCCTCCTGTTGTTGTAATTATGGGTCATGTGGATCATGGAAAAACTACTTTACTTGATGCGATTCGGCAGGCAAATGTCGCTGCAGGAGAAAGTGGTGGCATCACCCAACATATCGGTGCATATCAAGTAGCTGTACCTTATGGTGCAAAAAATGAAACTCGATACATCACTTTTTTAGATACGCCCGGTCATGAAGCATTTTCTGCGATGCGTTCACGTGGGGGACGAGTTGCGGATATCGCGGTACTTGTGATTGCTGCGGATGATGGAGTACAACCTCAAACAATTGAATCACTAGAAATTATTCAAAAAGAAGGATTGCCATTTATCGTCGCAATTAACAAAATAGACAAGCCTGATGCAAATGTATCGCGCGCAAAACAAATGTTGTCAGAGCTTAATGTAGTTCCTGAAGAGTATGGTGGCAATGTAGTAGTAGTACCTCTTTCAGCAAAAACTCGAGAAGGTATAGATACGTTACTTGAAATGATTTTATTACAAGCAGATTTAAAAAATATTTGTGCTGACAAAGATAGACCTGGAGTTGGAATTGTAATTGAGTCGCATGTATCCCGCGATGAAGGAGCGGTGGCTACAGTGATTGTATTGGCAGGAACTTTGAGATCAGGGGATACAGTAGTGGCAGGAGGTGTTCCAGGAAAGGTACGCCAGTTGCGGGATGATTATGGAAAATCTCTTTCAGAAGTTGGTCCCGGTACGCCTGCGCAAATACTGGGAATGCGTGGCACACCCACTGTTGGTGAATCGTTTCAAGTGCTTGAAGATAAAAAAGCTATTAAAGAAATAATAAAGGAGTATGAATTGCGTGCGATGAAAGATAAACAATTAGCAACTTCTGAGGTTGCAAATACTGAAATCCCTGTAGTGCTCACTGCAGATGTGGCTGGATCATTAGAAGCAATTGAAACTGCATTATCAAAAATCTCAATCGGAGAGAGAGGTCGCGTACGCGTAGTAAAAAAATCTATTGGTGCAGTCACGGAAGCTGATGTACTTGAAGCAGCCGCACAAGATGCTGTAGTGCTTGCATTTAAGTCTCCTGTGAAACCTGAAATAGAAAGTATTGCAAAAGAAAAAAATATTCATATCGGTCAATTTGAAGTGATTTATGCATTGTTAGAGGAGGCAGAAAAGTTAATGAAAGAAAAAGTGGCTCCTGAGACTGTACGCCAAGATATAGGTTCTGCAAAAGTACTGGCAATTTTCCGTCAAGGAGCAAAAGATATGATTGTGGGAGTAAAAGTTAATTCAGGTTTTTTACGTCCTTCAACTTTTGCACGTGTTATGCGTAAAGGAGAATTTGTAACTCGAGTATCAGTACAGACTGTCCAGCTCGGTAAAGAAGTTGTTGGTGAAATGGCACAAGGTGCAGAGTGTGGTATTAAAGTAGTGGGCGAGCCTTTGATTCAAGTCGGTGATATATTAGAGATATTTAGTGAGGTGAAAGAATAATATGACAGATACATGGATTGCGCGAGAACTTACGCAACCTCGCCGTGCAGATGGTAAGCCTCATGGGCAGAGAGTATCTCAATTAAATGAGGAGCTTGCTGAAGCCACGGCTCGTTTTTTTCACGCACATGATGCAATAGGTCCTGGAGTATTTTTGACAGTTTTAGAAGCACGCATGGATGAGGACTTTGAACAGGTTCAGATTACTCTCTCGATTGTTCCTGATGATTGTGCTGAAAAAATTTTTAAAAAAATAACCGCTACAGGAAAAGAGCTTCGTGCATGGTTCGCACAACATTTTTCTCATTGGCGGTATCATCCTAAAATTCGCTTTATCCTTGATCGTGGATTTGCAAAAGGTTCTCAGACATGGAATCTTCTTGATGCACTTAGAAACTTAGATTCAAAGAAAAATTAGTGCGTTTACAATCGGTGTATATGAAGCAAGAGAGATAATAAATTCAAAAATTTTATCTACTTTTTAATTTTTTCTTAGTTTCAACATATGAGTGATGCGAGAATACAATTTATACAAACTTTGTTAGATATTTGGTGCCGTATGCGTCGAATCTTGATAATTGGTCATAGTGGCTGTGGTGATGGACTTGCTTCACTTATTGGACTTTCATCATTGTTCTCACTGAAAGGTATTTCTCATAATAATTTTTTTCCTGGGACTATGCCTTCATTTGGAAATGCTCCTTTTTTTCAGAGATCTGAAAAGATTTTTACTGATAAAAGCCAAATTTCCTGGAGTTTATATGATCATATTATCCTAGTAGACATTGCAGATATCTCTTTAACAGGTTGTGTAGAAGAGCTTCATACATTTGTTCAAAATGGAAATACAATCACTACCATTGATCACCATGCATCACATCAACCATTTGGCACATTTCAATGGTACGAAACTCAATGGGGTTCGTGCAGTATGATGATTGGAAAAATATGGGAAAGTGCACAGCTTTCTTATGATGCACAAACTGCAACAGCTCTTTTATTTGGGTTAATGTACGATACAGGAGATTTTTCTAACGGAGGGACCTCTGCTGAACTATTTCGTTTCGCTACTAAACTTCTTCAGTCAGGCGCACAAAGAAAGCAGGCACTTGAATATTCTCATCCTCAATTTCTTTCTGAACAAGTAATTGAACAGTGGGCAACTGTTTTGACAACTTCAAAAATCAAAGATGATTCGGTTGAAATATATTTGCCCCGTGGAGTGTCGCTTTCAAATGCGATTAATTCAATTTCAAAATGGTTTGCTTTTGGACATGAAGGATTAAATGTTTTACATGTATGGCGTCATAAGGGGGAAGGTAAAAATCTTAAAAGAAAAGGAAGTTTTAGAACTACATGTAATGATATCGATGTCGGTGCACGCGCAATGAAGTGGGGGGGAGGAGGACATCGTCAGGCGGCAGGATATGTATGTAGTGAAAAGAGTTCCTTGCAACAATAAAAAAAAAAAACTATAAATAGATTATGTACTTAGTTCCAACTGTTATTGAAAAAACAAGTTTTGGAGAACGTGCGTATGATATTTACTCACGCTTACTTAAAGATAGAATTGTTTTTTTAGGATCGGCTATAGATGATTCAGTCGCTAATTCGGTGATAGCTCAATTGCTTTTTTTGGAGAGTCAGGATCCGAAAGAAGAAATAAAAATGTACATTCAAAGTCCTGGAGGGTATGTGACGGCAGGACTTGCAATTTACGACACTATGCAATATGTGAAGTGCCCCATTCGCACTGTGTGCGTAGGCATTGCTGCATCCATGGCTTCTATACTTCTTGCTGCGGGAACAAAAGGAAGCAGATTTGCGCTTCCAAATGCGCGGGTGATGATTCATCAACCATCGGGTGGAGCAGAAGGACAAGCTACAGATATCAAAATTCACGCTGAAGAAATAATAAAAACACGTGCGCGTCTTACTAAAATTCTTGCCACACATACTGGAAATACAGTGAGCCAAATTGATAAAGATTTAGAGAGAGACTTTTACATGTCAGCTGAAGAATCCTTAAAATACGGAATCATCGATCGTATTGTTAAATCTTCTGCTTAATTGCAAAGAGAAGCTTAAAAGCGTAAGGTGCTAATGCTTCGACGGGGTGAGTAGGAAGTCGAGCATTTGAAAAATTACTTTCTACTATGACTAATTTTATATGGATAATAGGCGCAGTTATCTCGGGAGCGCTTGGAGCATATACGGTGATGTATGTGCTGATTCGTCGAAATGCATTACGCATTCAAAGAGATGCGATGGAAATGTTTCAGAAAACTCGAGATGAATGCGCAAGCTTGAAAAGTGAGGCACTTAAAAAAGTGGAGTCTGAACGGTATGCGCTCCGTAAAGAAATAGAACAATGCCGTATTGAAGAAAAGGGACGAATGGAAATTTTAACTGTCCGTGAGACACGACTTGAACGCATAGAGCAGTCAATTGAAAATGAGAAAAAATTACTTAGCTTGGAAAAAGCTAAGGTAGAGTTGTTACGACAAAATCTTGAAACTACCCAGAGAGAGATAGCTTTTGCTCAAGAATTATTGCAAAAGGAAAAAGAAAGAATTGCAGGGTTATCTCAGGAACAAGCTTTGAGAGAGCTTTTGCAATCAACAGAAAAAATGTATGCGGAAGACTTAACAGCACGTATGCGAAAATTAGAATTACAAGGAAATCAAGAATGGGAACAACGTGCACGTGAATTGCTCGCTAACGCACTACAGCGCTATGCAGCTCCGCATGTTGCAGAAACTTCAACTACAGTGGTCAATTTGCCTACAGATGATTACAAGGGTCGTATTATTGGAAAAGAAGGGCGAAATATTAAGGCCCTTGAAATGGCAACCGGGGTAGAAATTATCGTCGATGAGCAACCAGGAACAGTTCTGATTTCTGGATTTAATCCTTTGCGTAGGCATGTGGCAAAACGTGCATTAGAGAAATTGATTGCTGACGGACGTGTACAACCAACAAAAATTGAAGAAGCAGTCGCTCTTGCAAAGGAAGAAATTGCTGATGATATCCAAAAGGCTGGAGAAGAAGCGCTTGCAGAAGCGGGGCTTCCGTTATTAGATCCCCGTTTGGTCGCGGCTTTGGGTCGTCTTAAGTATAGAACTTCATATGGTCAAAATGTTCTACGGCATTCACTTGAAGTATCACATATTGGTGGTATGCTTGCTGAGCAGCTAGGTGCTGATATACGGATTTGTCGATTAGGCGGTCTTTTGCACGACATTGGAAAGGCAGTGGATCATGAAGTTAAGGGAGGTCACCCGGAAATTGGATATGATATGATGAAAAAGTACGGTTTATCGGAAGAAATTGCCTATATGTCACTTGCACACCATGAAACTTGCCCACGAACCCTTGAGGGGGTGATTTGTTTGGTTGCTGATAAAGTATCTGGAGGAAGACCAGGTGCGCGACGAGATAGTTTAGAAGAGTATGTAAGAAGACTTGAAGACATCGAAGCAATAGCTACTCGACGTGCGGGTATTGATCGGGCATTTGCCTTGTCTGCGGGAAGAGAATTGCGCGTAATTGTAAACGCTGAAAGTGTAGACGATTGGCAAGCAACTCTTCTTGCAAGAGATATTGCAAGGGATATTGAAAATGAATTGACGTATCCTGGAGAAATAAAAATAAATGTAATTCGTGAGAAAAGAGTTATTGAGTATGCTCGATAATCCGTTTTTAATTGAAAAAGAGTCAAAAGATTTCCATCCTTCATTTGAGAAAGAAACTGTAGGATTTACTCTTTTTCCGACTGAACATGGAAATTCCTTCTATTGTTCTCCAATGTTTGGTGAGAGACAAAATGGGTTGCGCATTACGAATGAAACGGGCGCTGATCCCACCTCACCCTTTCGTGAAATTATACGAAGAGAAGACTTAGAATATTTTTTGAACGAGGGAAATTTCTCGTTTAAAGATATTGAAATTCTCAAAAATGAATTTACACACACTCCATTTCCGATTGAGCTTGCAGTTTCTGAGAATAATGTAGTACGAATGAATTTTCCAGAAATCTCTGCGACAGCTCCCTCGCACAAACAGAATGTAATTGCGCGGTGCGCTCGGATGAATGGCATGCTATCAGTAATGACACATGATGCTTCACATTACGCAATTCATACATGGTTACATTCTTTAAATTCACGACCCCATACACTTCCTTTTTTTTATGAGGAAGGATTGATTTCTGGAGAATTTTCTTCCTCAAAAGTAGTTACTGAGGAGATCATAACTACGCTTTTACAAGGTCGCTTTTTTCTAAAACCAAAAGACGGAGTCATTCATATGATGGAATGTAATAAAGAAATTCATCCTCATTTAAATGAAGTGTTGAATCCTTTATTTCACCCCATACTTTCGCGTACAGGAATTACCATATCTTTGCCAGGTTTGACTTTTTGGATGACTACCTGGTGCAAGAGAAATTTAGGAGTAATTAACGATATTGCACGCCAAGTGGTAATGCTCGACCCACTTTTACAAGATGTGTGGAATAAATTTGTAGAACCTTATATGCATGAGGAACACAATTCAATTCCAAAAAAAAATTGGTATACAGTAATGCAAAAAGGGCTTGAAATACTGCGTCAAGATTCAAATTATCATTTTAAAGAATTACTAAAAATCTATGATGAATTTAGGGCAACGATATTAAAGGAGAGTTACGGTCTCTCAGACCCTGAGAGGTATTTACTTAGACCTATGTACTCTTAACACAGTGATAATTAGTTTTTTATAAAAGTATTAAAAAATAATTTGAGTGTTATTAATTTGGTCACATCAATATATTAAGTTTAATAAAAATTCAGAATTAACTAAATCTATTGTTAATCACTTAAAATATTGTGAATATAAAATTTTGTTGCAATTTTGAATTTTTTTGCTAATTTAGAGTATAAAATTAAAATAAGGAGGATAAATGAAAAGTAAACTCGGAGTAGCGCTAAGCATTGAAAGGAAAGACCTTACGATGCCTGAAATTAAAGAAGTACATAACATTGCAACATACACCTGTGAGAATGCAATTAAAGCTCGGAGTTATTCATTCAAAATTATTGATAGTTCTACTTGTTTACACATTAAAAATGTCTTGGAAAGCGGTTTATATGGCTGCTACAGTCTTCGTGAATACAATTGCGAAAAATATTTATACTTGTCGTTAACTTACGAAAGTTCGCAGGTATTTGTTAAATATGAACAACTTTTTATTGAATTTCTCAATCAAAAGTATCCAAACGTTCTTGATAGAACTAATGGAGTTTATATGGTGAATAACACAACTCTCCAAGTTAAATATAAAATAAATTTCTCACAATTAATCACCAATTATGGAAGTTATAGTAAACAGGGTGATCCAAGGGTGTATGGAAAAAGTAGGCCGTCCGAATTTTTCCTTGGAGTCGTGGAATTTAATTCTTGGGGTGAAATTGTCTATCAAAATAAGTTTAATTCAAAAGTTCAAGAAAATGAAAATAATTGGGAAAAATATCTTAAAAATATTTTCAATATGTATTTTGAAGAACTTTCCTCAAGACTTAAAAAAAGAGAGTTAGCTTATTAAATCTAAAAAGTCGTAACTATTACGACTTTTTATTTTTTGTCAAGTAATTATAAATTGCGTACCCTATACCTAAAGCAAAAAAGATGTATACTGTTAATATGGCTATTTCACTATTCCAGAATAATTTGAAATTGGTCGTAACGACCATTTCTGGCCATCGGAAGGGAGGTGCACTATGAATCGTATGGAACTAATCGGCGCAGTTGCCGAAAAATTAAACGCTCCAAAAAAGCAAGCTGAAGATTTTCTTGGCGCTTTTGAAGAGGTAGTAACTGCAACTTTAAAAAAAGGCGGGGATGTCACGATTACCGGTTTCGGTACATTCATGGCCAAAAAGCGAGCAGCGCGTATGGGCGTGAATCCACAGAAACCTGGAGAGAAAATTCAAATTAAGGCCTCTGTCGTGCCAAAGTTTAAGGCTGGTAAAGGTCTTAAAGACGCCTTAAACTAGTAAATTAAAATAACTCTCCTATAGTTTTCTATAGGAGAGTTATTTTTGCGAAAATCACCCCTTTTCAAAAAATTTTTGATCGCTAGTGTATATACATGGGAAAAATACTTGTGTTATTAGGCATTATATTCGGTTGTACTGCTTTTGGACTTGGCATTTGGACTTTAAGTTATTTGCAAGCTCAAGAAAAATTTTTGTACCCCCGTGGAAGAGCGCTGACTGAAAATTGGCGCTATCATCACCCTCTTATAATTCCTCCTCATGAAAACTTTGTAAAAGCAGAACTACGAGTTCCGCGTCGCTTATTGGATATTACCCCAATTGAGAGTTTTTTAGTGTATGACGAAGATGGATTGTGGGTACCTTCGATGCCACTTTTACCTAAAAATACGAAACCAATTATTCCTCAAAAGATTACCGCAGATACCACTACAGTGACTGAGGGTTACTCAGTCGAAAATCTTATTTCCGGTGAAGGAAAGGGATGGCGACCAGATATCTCACGTGATAGGACGCAAACTGTTTTGAATATAACTTTTGATCGACCGCAACGTATTGGGGGTATGTATTTAGCGCCAGAACCTGGTACCTCGGGTGATATTACCCAAATCACCTTAGCAAGTGGTGAAACTATTTTAGGAACTTATTACGCGGTACCTGCAGGTTTATTAACGTTTCGCCCATTAATTGTTTCTTCTTTAACTTTACGTATTGAATTTAATGAACCCTTTGGACTTCGCGCAGTAGAGTTTTACTCTCCTGAGAGTCTACCTGAAGGATTTTCTTTTATTGCTGATCCTGATAGAAATTATTTTCTTAGATGGAATGTCGATAATATAAGACCAGTAATTCCAATTTCAAGTTGGACAGGCCAGACTGTAACTACTAAAGATACTGCAGTTGTTGCAGTAGATGCGCGTGAGAAAGTACCAATCGAATCTGATGATTCTGATAATGATGGGATACCAAATGCGCTCGATAACTGTCCATTGCATCGGAACCCAAATCAAGAAGGTGAAAAAAGAAGAGGTATCGCCTGTGATCCCCGCTACATAAATCCTTTACCACTATGGCCATGGTTTATATGGGGTGGCGCACTCATTTTATCTTTGGGAGGAGTGTATATCGCACGACAGTATATTTCTTCAGAAAGAATAGACAGCGATTAAGAATATTTGACACCATAATTGTATGATTATTTCCTGAATCTAATCACGGAAGTAGTTTAAGATTTTTATAATATTTTATGATTAGAAATTTTCAATTTTGAAAAAGTGAGAAGAAAATTTTGAGACTTGCCCAGATTAAATAATTAACTTAACGCTTTACAAGAAATAAAGAAGTAAGAAATTATTTTTTTTTCTGTTGAGAAATTTCTTTCACGTTTTTTTCAAATTTTTTTACAAGCTCATCAACCGCAGAAAACCCCGCTTCCCAAAGAGTTGATTTTTCACAATCTATATCGAATGCAGAAAGTAAAAGCTCTCTTGGAGGAAGTGTGCCTCCCGCAGCGAGGAGTTTAAAATATGATTTTTTGAAGCTTTCCTTTTCACTTTCTGTGCGAGCTGACTCATAAAGATGAATCAATGCGCGTACGACACAATTAGCGGCTGAATATGAATAGACATAAAATCCATAAATAAAGAAATGTAAAATATATACCCAACCATACTCATATCCCACAGGTTTGGAAAGAGAATTTCCGTATAAGTCATCGTTTGCTTTTTTCCATAACGCATTAATTGTTGTGACATCCAAAGTTTTTCCATTCCAGACATGGTCATACAGGGATTTTTCAAAAGAGTCATACATCATTTGTGAGAAAAGTGTGTTCATTTCATCATCAATTTCTGCAGAGAGAAGTGCTAGATGTTGGTCTGCGCGAGTGTATATAGAGCGCACATGTGAGCGGAGTAGATACTCACCGAAAACGCTGGCAGTTTCTGCAAGTGGTTTTGCAGTTCCGTATGCAAGGTAGGGAACATCTCGCATTAAGAGATGATGTGCTGCATGACCGAGTTCATGTGCGAGCGTAAAGACATCATCAAGTGTATTGAGATAAGACATATGTACATAGGTGGGATATGCAGGATGCGCGCTACTGCAAAAGGCACCAGCACGTTTTCTTTTCGTTGGATACGCAAGAATGCAATTATCTTTCTGCATAATCTCAACTTGTTGCGACATTATGGGTGAAAAGTTATTGAAGGCGGCATGTATCATACGCAACGCATCATTCCAGAAAATTTTTTTTGTGGGCATACCGGGAAGCGGCGCGAGGCGATCTGCTCGATCAAGTACCTTTACACCCATAGCGTGGGCCTTCGCCTTATAATAACGACGTGCGATGGAGCGAGATTTCTGATATACTTCACGCAATGCATTGACCGAAACAGAGCTTAATCCAGCCGAGGCGTGTGCTGGGGCGTCGGGGCTTTCCCACCCACGTGTTTTTGCTTCAGCAATACGATCGGTGATAAGTGTTGATAATGCATGAGCACATAGCGGCGCATCAGCCTTTGCTCCATCGAGTAAAGCACGCAACCCAACACGTCTCTTAGCGGAATTTGAATCGCTTAATAAGGAACGGATTTCGGAGAGGGACATTTTTTTCTTTCCGACAATGAAAGTGCGTTGAGCGCTGATTAATGCATGCAGATCTGCCCAGGCATTGCGTGAAGCATACATTTTTATCAAATAGATTTTTTCCGCATCATCAGAAAGAAGATGTTTCTTTGTTACAGAGAGGGATACTAACCATCCACGATACTTTTTTAATTCAATGGCTTCACTCCACATCTCAAGCGCTGGATGCCGTGTCAATTCAGATTCAAACCAAATTAAATTGCGCAGCGCACTGTGAAATCGTGATTCACATAAAGTGGCGAGCGCATGGGCTTTACTATTGCTTTGATCGCATGCTGAATGTAAACTGCTATACCACGAAGGAAGAATACCGCGCAAAAAAAGATTTTCATATTCTTGAATGACTTTTAGTGCTTCCGCAGTTGTGCAATGTTCATTACGCCATATTGTGCGAAATTTTTCCACAAACATAGAAATATTTTTTTCAAAGTTCACCATGTCTTCTTCAATACGTGGGTCACGAGGTGAAAGATATAAAGCTTTTAAACTACCGTGTGGAGGAGAGTTTTTTTTCATTGTTGAGGTATTATTGCGAATTATTGAGGAAATTGCTATAGTGGCCCAGTCATGAGGAGTAGCTCAATGGTAGAGCAACCGGCTGTTAACCGGTTGGTTGTGGGTTCGAGCCCCACCTCCTCAGCCAAAATACTGTTATCAGTAGTGGTAACAGTTTTTTTGTACATATTAGTACTTACTAAAAAAAAGTTTTCAGTTTTTTTAAAGATTATTTTTGGTAATATCCAATGTGCGGATGTAAGAAAATAAAAATCTTTTTTCTTCCAGATTTAGAAAGATATTTTTGGTGGAGAAACTTTAGTTTTATTCAAAAAAACTCATGTGGATGTATAAAGGTTAATTATCGGATTAATTACTTTCTGTTTTTACCTCTACAGTCGAATTAGCTTTTGTGACTATATACTATTAGCGTAGACTGGATAGTTACTTCAATTTTCTTAGCCATGCCAATTCTTGGAGATGTGAATTAAGTATTAAGTCGAAAAATCAAGCATATTCACAACAATATTGTGGCTTGATTGACAGGTTTATGTGGTTCAACCACTAAATCACTTTGAAAAAATTTTATTGATCAAAAGTTTGGATTTAGGAGGAGAGGAAATCAAACAATTAAAATCTGCAAATGATCAGTTGATGGCTTTGGTATTCAAAAAATTACATATGTTCGCAGTATTAGTTTTATTCAAGGAAGTTTACTAAATTTATTACACATATTAATGCTATTTGGATTGCTATATATTAAATTTATATAGGCCCGATTTCTTTTAGAGAATTTTTTTAATTTACTCTTTCTTTATTTTCGTGCCATTACAAGAAATTGGCATAATTATTTCCACGTGGCGTGATGTCCAAGGTTCACTTGAAGTGTAAGCAAAATTGTTGAATCGATCAGTTGAATTTGAGTCTTGTAAATTCGCAAAATTGCTCGCAGTGTCATTATTCTTTTTGATCAAGTAAGTTTTAAGTATCCAGTTGCTGAAACTTCAGCCTTAACATCCATTTCATTTAAAATCACTGAAGGAAAAACTATCGTTTTGTGGTCTCAAGAGGTCCAGGAAAATGTAGTTTGGTCAAATTATTAGTAGGTATACATTGTCCTACTAAGGATAGAATTTTATATAATGACAAGAAGTCGGCAATTGAGATTTGCCTTGGCTTAGTTCAAATTTGCTTCGTGACCCAAAATCAATTGTTCGCAGGCACTATTCGAAAAGATTTATTATTTGTTAAACCTGATGCGAATAACAAAGAACTTTTAAAGGTGTTGAGACAAACCGATTGTGATCCAACTTTGGAAAGAGCGAGCCGCGGTCTAATACTATTATCGGAGAAGGGGAAGTGTAAGTTTCTTATAGTGAAAAACAGCGTTTGTCTATCGCTCCCTCATTACTTAGTCTGCCATCAATGTTAGTCTTTGATGAGGCTACTTCGTCTTTAGATTCAATTACTAAGAAAGAAATCACAAATACCATACGCACAATTTCAGGCAGTAAAAACTGATTAACTATTCTTATCGCATCGTTTACACCCCATAATACAATACGATTGTATTCATGTTTTAAAGCGAGGGAAAATTATTGAATCCGGAACTCACACTGGATTGGTATTGCTAAAAAGTTTGTATTATGCATTGTGGCGCCAGCAAATTGGTGAGGAAGTTTTTAGATTTAATTTTTTCTAATTAAAATTAAAGAGAATTTATGAGATTATTAATTTATAATTTCTTTCAAAAAGAAACTTTTTAATGTCTATAATGTTTAAACCATTCAAGCAAAGTTTGAGTTATTTTTAAAATATTTAAGTGATAGCATCTCATATTTGCTATAATAGAATTATGACAATTCTTGAGATCGCAACTGTTTTTCATATACTTGGTACTGCAATAGGAGTCGGGGGTACAATTGCGTCAGATGTGCTTTTTATACGCTTTCTACGTTCAGGAACACTCTCACATAGTGAAAATGCAGTTATGCGTACTCTTTCTCATTTAGTAGTCGGAGGGCTTATCATGTTGATTCTAAGTGGTATTGCTACCTTTTTATTAAATGTCGAAAAATATTTATACTCAGGAGAATTCTGGGCGAAAATGACGGTGGTTGTGATACTACTGATAAATGGGGTTTTTCTTCACCATTTGGTTTTTCCCAAGTTGAAACATATATTTTCACGCCGAGAATCAGCGCATGGACCGACCGCCCATTTCTGGAGAAAATGCGCGTTTACTTTAGGACCAATTTCAATGGCTTCGTGGATGACTGCTCTTTTTATTGGAGCGTATAAAGGTTCCTCATTAAGCTACTCCCAAGGAATGGGAGTATGGTTAGTGCTTATGGCAGTTGGAATCATAATTGGTCAATTGCAAGCACAAAGATATTATCGTATTTATCACTCTGAAAACTAGTTCTTTACTCTTTTTTTGAGTGGAGTAATCTTTAGTTATGTGGTACTCACTTTTTTTCTTTCTATTTCTATGTATACCTTATTTTGTGAATGCTTTTTGCCCAGTATGTGTGGTAGGTGCAGTTGCGGGAGTTGGATTAGGAAGATGGATTGGTGTGGATGATGTAATCACGGGTATTTGGGTTGGTGCACTTTTATATGCAGTAAGCATGCTTACCGCACAATGGATTGCGCGATGGAGGTGGGTGCCTACTCCGGAATTTATCAGCGCTGCTGTGTGGTATGTAATTACACTATGGCCTTTGTATGGTTTAGGGATGGCAGGAGCGCATACTTTATTATTATGGGGATTGGATAGATTACTTGTAGGAGTATTTTTAGGAACAGCGATCACATGGATTGCATTATTACTGCATGGATATATCTTGCATATAAGAGGAACTCATTTATTTCCTTATCAAAGAGTGACTTTAACTTTGGTATTTTTATTCGTCTTTAGTGTAGTTTGGTATGTCGCATTCAATTAGCAGTATTGAAGAGTTTGTGCAAAAAGTGAAGGCAGCTCGTCAAGGGAATCTTGATTTGTCTGCTGATGAAGATTTATCGATTGCAGTTATGAATCTGATAAGTTTAGAAGAGCATTTTTTCTTTTCAGGTGAAAAGACCGGAGATCCAAGCTACTATGATCTTTTACGTGAAGTAAGGGAGATACGAAAAGTAATGCTCAAAAAACTATTGCCAACCTATAATGGTGAAGATTGGTGTATCAGTAAACATTTATTAGCAAGTAGTATGCGCCTTATGGAAGTAGGCACAAAACAATTAGGTGCAGGACAAAAAGAGAATTCGCGTGAAATGTTTTCACACGCATTCAAACTCTATGGCTTGTTTTGGGCGGTTGCTTCAGGCACGTTAAAGGGTCGAGTAGAAATACAGCAATCTCTTCATGATACCCCTTTACCAGAGGGAAAAACTATCGCTGATCGTTTTTCTGCCTTAGTTAAAAAGGCGCTTGATTGTTGTCGCGAGTAGGGAATAGTCTTAAAAAGTACATAGGTGTATAATAAGGACATGCATATACTCATCATTACTGCGCATCCTAGCCCATTAGGACATACTCATCGTTTGGCAAATGCATATAAAGAATCTGCTGAAAAAGCTGGCCACACTGTAGAAGTTATTGATTTGTACACTTCTGAGTATCAATTACCTTTTTTAACATATACTTCTACGAATGTTGATACGAATGATTATCCTGATTTGCCCGTACGCGCATGGCATCAATCAAGGGTGAGTAATGCGGATGAAGTTGTCATTGTACATCCAATGTGGTGGGGAGTTATGCCAGCGATTTTGAAAAATTGGTGTGATAATGTTTTAACACGAGGCTTTGGGTTTACGGTGGAAAACGGGAAGTATAAAGGACTTCTTAGTCCACGACGTGCGAGAGTGATAGTAACTTCAGGAGCACCTGCATGGTTATATTGGATTCTTTTAATGCCTTTACGTACAATTTGGAATCAACTCACACTTGGGTTTTGTGGATTTAAGTTTGCCTCTTTTACATTATTTGGTTCGATGTCAGATAAATCAGAAGAGGAGTTTGCTAAAGATTTAGAGCAAGTTCGCGCACTTATTTCTTAGGTATAAGGTTATGATAAAAAAATTCTTTTCACTTCTCATCGCTCTGCATATAATTTTTATTCCTCTTGTTGGCCACACTGCACAATTCCATTTTTCAGAAGAACGAGTTTCTCTTCGAGCAGATCGTGGTGATTTTTACGGATTTTCTTCAGATATAACTCTTTCACAGTCAGCACCCTCTGATGTTATTGTTGCGGGCTCACAAATCGCTGTAAACGCTCCAATTGCTGATAATTTGATGGCGGCAGGTGTGAATGTTTCGGTATTTTCTTCAGTTGGAGGAAGTGTCCGTATTATTGGTTCAAATATAATTATTTCATCATCAATCGGGCGTGATCTAGTGCTCGCGGCTGCCTCAGTGACAATGAATTCTTCAACTGAAGTGTTGGGAGAAACCTATGTCGCTGCATCTGATATAGTGCTCGAGGGAAAATATAGAAATGCAGTGCGCATTAGAGGTGAGAGAGTGGAATTAAATGGGTTGTTCGAGCGTCCAGTGACAGTGTATGCTAAAGAAGTAAAAATAGGTGAAAATGCTCAGATTCTACAAGGAATCTCAGTATTTGCACCAGAACCTATGAAACAGGCGAAGGGTGCAGAAGTTCTGGGTCCAGTAAACTATACAGCAACCGCGGAAAATAGAGGTGATTGGATTTTCGTATTGATTTTTGGACTTATTTCATTACTCTCATGGTATATTGCTGCATGGGTAGCGGGGGTGTTGTTCCCATCAAGCACTGCTCATATGCGACAAGCGGCACGACATGATTATTGGCAATTTTTTGCAAAAGGTATTACTGTAATGGTTGTTTCCCCGATCATTGGATTTATTGCATTAATCACTGGAATTGGGGCAATTATTGGAATTGCAATCCTTCTTGGATGGATGGGTATATTCTTATTAGGTTTAATCTCAGCGCCACATTTTGCTCTTGGATTTGCGCGTCCGCAAGAAGAATCAACACAATATGCATGGCCGTTATTTGCTGCAACAACAGTGTATCGTGTAATTGTTTCAGTTCCAATTGTAGGCTGGATTATTAGCATGGCAGTTATTTTTCCCACTATTGGGCATTTGATACATAGAATATGGGGAAGTATCAAAAGGAAATGGTAAGCAATTTTATGGATGAAAGATCTTTTGAAATACATCTTCGTGCCTTAGAAGAAAAAGGACTTTTACTTCCTGCTGAGATTGAACGTATTCGTCGACGTGCACAAGGAGAAGAACCTCGTGCATGGTTATACTTTATTTTACTTGGTGTGGGTATTACCTTAGTTGGAGGAGGGCTCATTTTGCTTATTGCTTCACAGTGGGACTCATTTAGTTTTATAACTCGTATCGTAGTCGCGTGTATCCCATGGCTGATAGCAAGTGTGATTTCTGTCTGGGTGTGGAAACAAAAGAACGAGGACTGGGCATGGTCTGAATTTACCTCTTTAGCCTGGATCTTAACGATTGGCGTCGCACTAATATTGATAACACAAACATATCAACTTCAAGGAGATGCTGGTTGGCTTCTTTGGTGGTGGGCGCTTGCTGGGTGGATTGCTGTAGTAGCCCTTCCTTCGGCTACAGGAGCATTAATTAATTCTTTTATTAGTGTTCACGCTGTTTTGCAACTAATTTCAGGTATACGTCCTGAGTCAGGTCTCCTTGTTACATTACCGCTGGTATTACTAGGTTTTATTTTTTTAATTGCACGATTTTCATCTCTTGCCCCATGGAGACAAGGTGTTGTGGTATTTGCAATGAGTATAGCTTCAATTTTTATTGGCGTGAGCAGTACGCAAGGAGACCCACAGAGTAGCGCACATTTGCCATACTGGATTCTATTGATAGGTATGACCTCGATAATGACCATAATCGTAGGTACGTATGGATCTCGATTTATTTATACACTACGAACTTTATTTAGTATTCTCTCTGGTATTCTATTACTCGGGACAACGCAACTTTTTCAATCGCAAACAGGTACATGGTTTCCTCAAACAATGCAGTGGACATGGCAAACAATTCCTAATTTGATTATTCAACTAGTTATTGTATTGAGCCCTAGTATAGTGTATTTATTCAATCTAAAAACTTGGGATACATGGAAAATCATGGTCTCACTACTTCCCGTTTTATCTTGGATAGGATGGGGAGTAGGAGGAATACTTGGAGCAATAGTTCTTAATGTGAGTGTAATCGGCCTTGCTGGGGTGGGTATTCTTCATGGATATTGTACTCGCACTTTAAGTACATTAAACGCTGGAGTAATTTTATTTATTGGACTATGCCTTCTTCGTTTCTTTGACTATGAGTGGTCTTTTTTAGCAAGAGGGATCGCATTTATAACTGCAGGAGTTTGCTTTCTTACTTTAAATGTGTACACTCGTCGTTTTTTTAATGGAAAATTAGTGTAACAATATGAAAAAAATCTATGAATTGGTGTTAGGAGTTGTTCGTAAACCTTTTTTTATTTTTTTTGTCATGAGTCTACATGCAATAATAATTTTTACTCCAGTCGCTATCGCAGAAAATATAAAGCGTACAGGAATCAGCATGCGAGTTCCTGCGCAGGCGTTTGATCCTATTGATCCTTTGCGTGGACATTATCTTATGTTTCAAGCTTCCGTTCGTGCTGTGAAGCCCCCTGAAATATGCAAAGGGGAATGCAGTGAGGGATATCCTTTTTCTGCTTGGCTTGTTCCCGATGAAGAAGGTAATGCAAAGATTTCTTGGTCCGAACCACAAGAGGAGGGAATACAAGCATTTGGGCAACCTGATTGGCGAATGACAGGACTTGATGAAATTCCGAGTGCTTGGATGTATGTTATTCCGTTTAATCGATACTATGTTTCAGAGAAAAATATAGAGGATTTAGAAAAGAAGTTAAGAGAAGCTCCTTCTGATAAGGCTTTTGTAACACTCAAGGTAAAGGGGAAGAGAGCAATTGTGACAAGTTTTGATATTTTAGAATAAAGAAATTAACTAGAGTAATAAATAAAGTAAACTAAAAAAGTAAATTCGAAAAGATTAGAGAACATTGAATGAAATCTTCCTGACTTTTATCTTACACAACGAAGTAGTTGCAAAGGTCAAATAGTGTGTTATCAAAAAATAGCGTTAATAACGCTGAGCTGATTTTATCATTACAATGATAATCACTTTATTTTGAATGTGATAAATACTTGAAAAGTAATTTCTTAAGTTCCAGGATGAATAACAATGTTGGATGAATCTTCTCATCCAAAATCTCCTGAGCGAGTTGCATATAGAAAAGGTATAACAGGAAGGATTGCTTTTGATTCATTCTCACCAATTACTCGTCTCACACGAACTCTAGTATTTGTTACAGTTTACATGCTTTTTCGCGTGCCTTGTCGGACGCGTGAGTATCATCGTCAAGTGAAAAGCTTATTCCACAATATTATTTGCTCCTGCTGCTGTTGCTGAGGCAATTACATTTTATAATGTAGTAATATCTGCGACTTTTATTTGTGCTTTTTGAGAAAAGGAAAGTTTATCAGTAATATTCTGGTCAGTTTCTGATACAAAATGATAATTGTGTTGCACATTGAATGAGGTAGTTTGAATATCTCCTGAAGAAACACTTGCATTATGAACCGCAGAAATTTTTTCAAATAAATAGTTTATTCCTATTCAATTTCTTCACAGGTTGCAGAAAGTTGAAGTAGTATCTATACACGAAACTGTGTTGTAGTAGACATTTCAAATACTGATCTAAAACCCATATAAAGTTATAGTGCATGGCAATGTTGCTTCAATCTATGCTGATTTAAATAAATGCCTCCGCTGCGGGAATACCAAGCCATATATACTTGCAAATACTTTGACTAAAATAGCTAGGGTTTAAGACATTAGTATTTACTCAAAAAAAATAATAACTAAGTAACTTTATAAATCTTGGGAATGTTCTTATGACATGATACATTACTGTAATGTCACGTCGTCTTTATTCAATTGATGATACCCGACCTTTTCCGATTTCTCGAAGCAAAATTGAACTAGCAATAGAGTGCCCTCGTTGTTTTTACTTGGACTGCGTATGTGGAGTAAAAAGAGTAGACATGCCTCCCTTTAGTTTAAATCTCGCAGTGGATGAATTATTAAAAAGAGAGTTTGATATTCATAGGGTAAATGCAACACATCATCCTTTACAGATTGCATATAAAATACCTTTGAAACCTTGGCAAGATGAACGAATTAATGAGTGGCGTCAAAATTTTGTCGGAATTAGATACGTAGATGAAGAAACAAATTTAGAAGTTTTTGGGGCTGTAGATGATATATGGTGTGATGATGATAATAAAATTTATGTAGTTGATTATAAAGCTACTGCGCAAGAATATGAAATTCACGAGTCATATCAATTATATCCTTCATACGGTAGGCAAGTAGAAATTTATCAATGGCTATTACGTCATCACTATCATAGTGTATCCTCAACTGCGTGGTTTGTATATTGTAATGGAAAAATAAATGCACCATCCTTTGATGGTCGTATTGAATTTGATGTAAAACTTATCCCTTATGAGGGAGATGAAAGTTGGGTGCAGGAGGCCTTACGCTTGTGTAAACGTATTTTGAATAGCCCCAAAATTCCAGCTGCAGAAGAAAAGTGCGCTTGGTGCAAATATCGAAAAAATGTTGGCGATGCTATTGCAAAATTTTTCTAAAAATTGAACATTTAAAATACAACTTAATTAGAAATTTCAGCCTGAGCGTAGTAATGTGGCAGGGGATATCGACAATGCACGACGTGTGAGCATGAGTGAGAGCAAAGAGGTAATAACAATGGTACATAATCCAATCAAAAAAGCACTGAGCGGAAATACGAATCTATCAAGATCTAAAAAGTATTTACCAACAAGGAAGCCGGCACATCCTCCAATGAGATATGCGGGGATACAAGAAAGAAGTAACGGAAGAATATTTTCACTAAATGCAAACATTTGTGTAAGGCCTCGCCGTGCCCCTAGTGCACGCCAGAGTGCGATTCGATGTTGTTGGGATATGGCGCCTCGAATCATTGTTCCAATCAACAAAATCATGCCAAGTAAAACTGAAATTCCTGCAGTACTTCCTACCGCAAGACTGACAGTAGTTGTTATAGTCTCGAGAATACGCACTAAGTCAGAGGCAGCAAAGCTTGTAATGTTTGGTGCGAGGAGAGCTAATCTGTTTTGAGCGAGAGGAATATCATTTTCAGGCAAGGTTGTATACCCAAACCATGTATGAGGAGCATCAGCAATATCATTTGGAGAGAGAACAAAATAAAAAAATGGCATTCCAGGACTTTTATCAACCTCACGTATGCTTGTAACTTTTGCAGTAATGGGGACACCTTGTAGTAATAGATCAATACGATCATTTTGTTTGATGCCCACTCTCTGTGCAAACGCAGCGTCAACAGAAACTTCTCCACGATTTCCCTTATGCCACTCTCCTCGCACTATTTTCTCTTCTGGAGAGAGAGTATCACGGTATGTGAAATTAAATTCTCTTCGTAATTCTCTTCTGTTATTATTTTGTTCACTGAGTAGTGTTATTTCTTGCCCGTTTATTGAAGTTATCCTTCCACGGACAATAGGAAATAAGGTTGGCTGAACACCAAGAGCTGAAGCAAGTGATTCTCTTTGATCAGTTTGTATATCGAGAAAATATAGATTAGGTAAATTTTTTGTTTGTGTAGCATTTAATGTAGCTACTAAAGAACCATGGATAAAGGCAACTGCTATGAGGGCGGTCAGCGCGAGTGTTATGCCCGCGAGAGCCGTTTTTCCCTCTATACCTTTTGCATAGAGTTCTGCAAAAATTGCACGAAGCACGAGTGGTCCATGCTTCCATTTTTTTTCTGCAGAAATGGTTCCTGAAACAATTCCATAAAAAAGGGCATAGATGCCAATTGTTCCAATGAGTGCCCACAGTGCAGTATAGAATGAGGAAAGTGAAATATAAAATAATATAAAAAGTACTGTAATGGTAAACCCATATTCCCATAATCTTTGCGAAAGAGTAGGTGAGATTGAAGTATCATGAAGTAAGGACCGCGGGGCACTATTGTAAAGTTCGTGTCGTACTGAAAATAGTCCAATCACTGCAGTAGAAATACCCAGTGTGAGAGAGATAATCCAAGAATACCAATTCCATGCAAAGGGAAGTGATATATTTAAATAAGATGCTGCATATCTGACTAAAAATGATGAGGTATACCATCCAATTATATGTCCTAGAAGTGCTGAGGAAATTGCTCCTCCGATCACAATCACTGAAAGTGTAAAAATAACATGATTTCGTGACATTCCATAGCAACGAATGAGTGCAAGAGTTCTCCGCATGTCAGCAAGCAAAGTACCCAATGTGACACGAGTATTTGCGACAGTTAAAAGCACGGTTAAGGCTAAAAGCGCAAGAAAGAATCTTTCTGCAATATTCGCTCGACGCTCAAGCTGATTTGCCTCGTCACGAGCAATATTAATATTTACTGCTCCACCCTGTGGAAATTCTTGTCGTAGTTGTTCGACTACCCTAGGTATCTCAGAAGAGAGGGGAACTGCAATTCGTTGAGTGTACTCGATACGACTCCCCGATTTATCTATATTCAATGTTTCCCATCCTGTGTGTGAAATTACTGCGCGTGGTCCAAAATTAAATGCAGCAGAAAAACGATCAGGAAGAGAATCAATCACCCCTGCAATAATAAATGATGTTTCACCAATAGATATTGTATCTCCAATGGTAATGCCTAAACGAGTAAGTCCATTTTCAGCAATCCACATTTCATCTGTATTAGGAAAATGCCAATCAGGTCGTGATGAAACAGTTCCATACAAGGGATAATTAGAATCAATTACTAATAATGAAAGTGCGACTCCGTTAGTCTCGCTTCGTGCAGATACCAGTGTTTCAAGAGTACGTGTTATTGTATAATTACTTTTAGAAAAAATTGAGTTTAATGTAGAATTATCTATAGGAATTGGCTGATTACTGCTCAGGACAATATCTCCTCCAGCAATCTCTTTCGCTGAGGTTGAAAAATATTCATTGAAAGAAGAAGTGGTACTCTTCACGATGCTTAGTGCGGCTGCACCGATGCAAATACTGAATATTGCAATCAGTGAACGCCGCCAAGCGTGGCGCCATATGTGGGCCATAAACCTCAGATGCTTCATATTTTTTTTTCTTCTATCAAATTACCTTCAGAAATTCTAATAATTCGATCGCATTGTGCTGCAATATCTGCATCATGTGTGATAAGCACAAGTACTCGAGGGCGACTACGAACATGTGACAGTAGTGTTTTTATAATTGCTGTCCCTGTTTTTGCATCAAGATTACCAGTGGGTTCATCTGCAAAGATATAATCAGGATCATTTATCAACGCGCGAGCAATTGCTACCCGTTGTTGCTCTCCACCTGAGAGTTGACTTGGGATATGTTTTTTTCTATGACTCAATCCAAGTGAATCAAGTAACTGCTCTGCTTTTTCGCGCTTATCATAGCCTCCAATATCTGCAGGTAGCATTACGTTTTCTAATGCGGATAACGCTTCAGCTAATTCAAAATTTTGAAATATCATCCCAATTTTTTTATTTCGAAAATCTGATTGTAGCTGATCATCATATTCAGAAATAATTTTTCCTTCATATAAAACTTTTCCCTTATCAGGAGTTTCGAGACCTGCCAAAATTGCAAGAAGAGTAGATTTTCCAGATCCAGAAGGACCGATAATTGCTACGGATTCACCCGCTTTTACATTAAAATTGATGTTCATCAGAACATCAATTTTTGATTCTCCTTGTTGATAAGATTTATATAGAGATTGTGCAGTAAGCATATATTGAGATATAGCATATTAGTAAAATAAATCCTATTTATACCATTTTATTAATTGAAAAAACTATATTAATGATATAGAGTGAACAAATGTTACAGTCACGTATACTACTGATAGCAATAGTACTTTCAATTATAATAAGTATTCCTTTACTGTGGTATTTTAATATGTTTTACAATAAACAGTATGCGATAAATTCTTTACCTCAAGAGATTTCTGCGTCATTGCAACCAAGGATTCTCGCTTTTGGTGATAGCCTTACGGCAGGTTTAGGAGTAGACATTCGTGAGGCATATCCCACTTTGTTGGAGGAAAAATTAAATAAAAATGGATATGAGTGGAAAGTGATAAATGCAGGGATAAGCGGAGAGACTACTGCAGGTGGTGTTCGTCGCGCTTCATTTGTCGCAGAGAGGACTAAGCCGGATATAATTATTTTAGCCCTTGGAGCTAATGATGCACTTCGTGCACTCCCTACGAAAGAAGTTGAAAGAAATTTAAACTCTATTTTAGATGCGTTTCAATCAAGCGCTCCTTCAGCCAAAATTATTTTGGCTGGAATGCGAGCGCCGCGTAATCTTGGTGTGACTTATACAAATCAATTTGATGAAATTTATCCACGAATCGCGCAAGAAAGAAATATTCCTCTTATTCCATTTCTTCTTGAGGGCGTTGCATTGGTACCCGAACTTAACTTGAGTGATGGAATACACCCTAACCCAGAGGGACATCGACGAATTGCACAAATGATATTTCCTTATGTAGAGCGTGAAGTAAAACTATTATCCATACCGCGCGAAGAATAAAAAGGGGAAATAACCTTTCTTTTTTAATTGATGAAATATAAAAAAATTAAAAAACCAGATTAACAATTACCTAAAAGCACACTCTTAAGACATTCCTAAAAAATGTAGTACCTCTAATCCATGATTGCAAAGACAATAACACAAGTAAATTTAGTGCATTACCTAACGGCATCAAATAGCTAAAAAACTCCTGCCACTGCGGTGGTATCGTATTTGCCACCTTTGGTACATGTGTAACAACAGGGCTTTTAGAATCGATTACCGTTGCTTCACTATGCCTTGTGAGTAATGTAAGAGCATTATCGAGTATCGCACTGAAAATTCCTGTGATGAAGTAAAAAGGTTTCATTGTGTAAAGTCTGTTTCCTTCCTGTGTTTTTATTAGTGTAACCGCAGAGATCATGGTAATGGAAATACCTAGGAATAACACTAATACCTATTTGAGCGGTCCAACTGAAAATTGATTTACTCTACAAGCCCCTGTAGCGAAAGAAATTTTTTTTATCTACCCTTTTTGAGATCGGTACTAGGTCAAAACTCAATATACACAGGTTTGCAGCCGCCCATGTAAATACAAAGTTAAAATAAAAATGTACAATAATTTCTTCACTTAATTTTGAGAGCGGCACTACATTCTTTCATCTCTTTCAAACGCTACAATCGGCCCTTAAAGATATTTTATAAAAAAATATCCTTACTATGCAGTAATGTAACTCATTTACAAAGATCCAATCAGGTAAAAAAATAAATTTTGCGTGAATGGAACTTCAAGTTGCAAATAAGCTAAGGAGTGAAAGCCAACAACTGGAGCAAGTAATTCGCAGTCGTTACAGCACACCAATATATGCGACGATAGTATGCGACATATATTTTCTTTCTTTGTTTGTATTTACGAGTATTGGCACACACATATTGCTATTCCTATTGTACCGATAAAATTTGCCAATACTGCGCCAATGTAAAGAAACGCGCTTTTGTCACTCGATGTACTTTTAGCTAATCAGCGACTTGAATATCTCCTGCAGTCACATACAGAGTTGAAATGCGAGAAGCGAATTGAGTGTAGTTAAATAGTTTTTGTCTGGTCTCATGACCAAAAAGGGTAAAATAGGCATGTAGAGATAACCCAATACACCTAAGAGATCAAAGCCTTAGTTATGTGAAAATAATATTTTTCCAAAAATGGGTAGATCGAATCAGACAAATCTCAATGGTAAGAAGTGAAACAATAAATGGGAGTGCGGTGTAAATTGAAATTTTCTCCATGAGAAACTTTTTTTGAAAAGACTCATATTTTATCATCTTTGACAAGAGCGTAAATTTAAATAATATTAATTGCAACTAAATTGCAAAATATAAAGGAGGAGAAAATGCTAAAGTATACTTGGATAAAAATAATTGTGACAGCCATATTTGTGGGTCACTGCATATCACATCCTTTTTTGAATTCGCACAAAGTAAACCTATTAATTTTTGTGACGGTATTTCTATCTGGATTCACAATTGGTTACAAATTACGAGAAACATTTGCTATTGGTTATTTGATGCACCTCTTGTCGATGATAATAGTTGCCGGAAGCGCACTTAAGCACCCTATTTTTGGGAAGTCTATTTTAACTGCAATAATGCTACATGAAATACCCCATGCATCTTTAGTACTTCCGGTAGTGCTTGTAGAGCATGGTTGGCGTTTTATGCTTTGTTTCACATTTGCAGGAATTGTTGCTTTTGTATATATATTTTTTGATATTCCTACAGGAAATTATCTTAGCGCACTTGCACTAGGATTAATCACAAAATTGTCTTCTTCAATTCATACCCCGCGCAATCTATAGCGGGGTATTTTACAATTTATTTTTTTTATTTAAGCTTCAATTATGAACTCAAAGAGTATTTCACGTGAAACTCCTGTGAGGAAAGAAATTTTATCCATATGGGAACAATCATACCATCTTATATCTGCTGCAGAGATATTGCATCATGTGCGGAAAGCGTTTCCTCGCACCCATAAAACCACAATTTATCGGCAATTAGAAAGTTTAGTTACTGAAAAAATTGTTACTCCTGTACCTCGTCATGAGGGAGGTGTTATGTACGAGTTAACTCAACACCCTCATGCGCATATCTCATGTAAAAATTGCGGATTTTTAGCGCATCATAGTGTAAATGGTATACATGCCACGCTCGTTCGCTCAGCACACCGTCTTGGTGTTTCACCTGATTCAATTTTAATTGAGATTGTAGGAATGTGTCGTAAATGTAAAAAATAAAATGAGTATTCCCATTGAACTTGAAAATCTAATTTCAGCTTGCACTCTTTTAGATAAAGAAATGCAAGACAAGATTTATCAAGTATGGCCCTCATTAGATGAAAAAATTAAAGTACGTCTCATATCATTACTCACAGAGTGTATTGATGCTGAAGTGCTTCATCTCCACGCACAACTTGACTGGGGCCTCGCATTGCAAAGACAAGCGGCCGCTGATGCGGAATCCAATGCAATATCCTCCTTACGTAAATTGTTGAATCAATTATAATTGCTCCATGAACGCACATATAGAAAGTTTACATCTTGATGTACGATCTGCAGTTCAGAAAATTGATCAAATAAATGA
>Ga0272446_1000818_pt1 | contig 47431 bp, 43 predicted proteins | sample YNPCB0061_FD_194587 | JGI IMG/M metagenome (GOLD analysis project Ga0272446, IMG submission 194587) | Hot spring microbial mat communities from Yellowstone National Park, WY, United States - YNP-CB-006-1 | ecosystem: Environmental > Aquatic > Thermal springs > Hot (42-90C) > Sediment | place...
GATTCAAGCTTTTTAAATTCTTCCTGTCCCATTTTTTTAAGCTCGGGTTTAAGCTTCATTTCTTCGTGAAAACGAATATATAATTTAAGCATTGTATTTATTGGATCTTTTTCTATTTCTGATTTTTTGCCCCAAAGCTTATAAGCAGCAATTAAATGTCCGAATTGTGTTCCCCAATCTCCTAAATAATTCCAGCGAATTACTTTATATCCTAAAAATTCATAAATATTTGCTAAAGCATCTCCAATAATTGTTCCGCGCAAATGTCCGACATGCATTTTTTTTGCAATATTAGGATCAGAATATTCAAAAATAATAGGTTTTTTTGAGGTTTTTATTTAATTCTTTTAAAAAAATTTTAGAATTTATCCAAAAATTTAAAAATCCAGGATTTGCAACTTCAATTTTTTCAAAAATAAAAGAATTTGATTTTAAAATATTTTGTTTTAAATCTTGGGCAATCTGAACCGGATTTTTTTTAATTAAAGGAGCTAATTTAAAAGAAATATTTGTTGAATAATGTCCAAATTCTTTTTTATCTGGAATATTAATTTCAAAATTTTTTAAAATATCGGATAAATCATTTTGAGGATATAATTCTTTAATATTTTTTTCTAAAATTTTTAAAATTTTATTTTTCATATAAATATAAAATATCACAAAACAAAACTCTTGACAATAAATTATATTGTGCTAAATTAATCATCAGCAAGAGGCGCCGACCCATCTAAGCCGAAGAAATCGGCGTCCAAAAGGTTGGAATACTTTTTCAAAAAAGGGGACGAAAGACTTAGTTCTTCGTCCATCTCATCCGAAGAATTCGGAAATTATGAAGGTTCCGTCCCGTTGGAAAATAGAGTTAGTGCGCCTCTCAAGGTTCTTGCCCGCGTACATTAGCGCGGGCTTTTTATTTGACAAAAAAATTTTTTGTGGCATATTTAAAATATGCAGTGGGGGTCGCCTTCGTAAGTCCTTGCCTTTTTTTCAACAAGGGCAAGCGCAGAAGGAGCAACGGCCTCCGCCAGCAATCATACGGGGCCTTTTCGGCCCCATTTTTTTATTGACTTTAATTATTTTAAAATGCTATAATAGTAATAGTTCCTCCTCCTTGATGAGTTGCCGACCTTTGCCCTCTTTGCAAAAAGAGGGCTTTTTTTGTTTTTTATAAAAACAAAATATATAATTAAAATATGAAAATTCTTTCAGAAAATAGAAAAGCTCATTTTGATTATGAAATTTTTGAAAAATTTGAAGCAGGGATAGAGCTTTTTGGTTTTGAAGTAAAAAGCGCAAAACAAGGCAAATTTCATATTGTTGGTTCTTATGTTTTGCCAAAAAACAATGAACTTTGGCTTGTTGGAGCAAAAATAGATCCATATCAGCAAAATAATTTGCCAAAAGAATATGATCCCGAAAGAAATAAAAAATTATTATTGCATAAATCAGAAATAAAATATTTAATAGGAAAAATTAACCAAAAATTTATGCTTATACCTTTAAATGTTTTTTTAAAAAATAATTTTGTAAAAATTTTATTAGGACTTGCGCGTCCAAGAAAAAAACAAGACAAGCGCGAACTTATTAAAAAAAGAGAATTTAAAAGAGAAGTTAAAAAATATGAATAATTTGAAATCAACGTAGCCCAGCAAAATTTCTTTTAGAAATTTTTGCTAAACTTTTTAAATTTTGAAATTTTCTTTTTGTGGATAACTCATTTGTATTTTTTTAAAAAAATTTATATAATTAAATAAAATGAATTCAAAACAAAAATTTATTTTTATTATAGTGTTAGTATTGATCTTTTCTATTGGTTTATTTTATTTTGGCAAAAAAATTTTTGTTAATAAAAATTATCAAAACAATAACCAAGGAAATAATCAAGAGGTTGATATTAATAAAGAATTTGGTGTTAAAAATTTCGAATTAAATTCTCCTTTTGGGCAAATTCCTTTTTCTTTTAATCCTGCTAAAATAAATGCTATTCCTATTAATAATTATAGTCATGATTTAGGAGATAAAGAACAGTTTACTTATAGATTTCTTTCAAATAAAAGTTTAGATGAAAATTTTAATATTTATAAAAATCTTATATTAAATGATAATTGGCAGATAATTAATACAGTTAATGAAGATAATTATAAAGCTTTTTTTGCTAAAAAAAATAATTATTATTTAAATATAACGATGAATTTTAAAGAAGAAGTTGAAATTGAGGGGAAAATTATAAGTAATAGAAAAGTTATAGTTGATATTACAATAATAGGTCCTAAGAGTTTTAAAACAATTCAATAAAATGAAAAAAATAAAAATTTTTTTATTTTTAATTAATATAATTTTAATTATACTTTCTTTTTTATTATTTAAAGAAGTTCAAGCTCAAAGCTGTAATGATCCTTGCTTTTGGTATAATCACCCTATGGCTATTTTTTGCAGTTGCGACGCTTCAACTGATAGCTGCAATACTAAATGGGGGAATTTTCCTTGTAGAAATTGTGTAGGAGATCAAACTCAAGTTTGTTTATGTCCAACAGGCAATATTGTTAATGGTAAGGAAGAATACAAGGGGGATGTTATTGTAACTGGAAAATGTGAAAGAAAAGATTTTTGGACCATAGGTTATTGTTTGAGTGATGAACAGATACGATGGAATATTTGTGGGAGTGGTCAATGTATGACAGATGATTTTTCTTGTAAAGAAGATGAAGTTTGTTGTAGTAATGTAAATTATTATTGGCAAGGTAATTCAATTATTTATTCTGGAGACATTTTACCTGGTTGTTATCCAATAGAGAAAAATATATGTCCATTAAACGATAATGAGGAACCAGGAAACAACCAGCAAGCTAATTTTAATATTAATATTATTGAAAATAGTAAAAGTATTAAATTAGGAGAAACTGCTATTTATAATATTGTTGTTGAAACTTTTAATTATACAGGAAATATTAATCTTTCGGTTCAAAATTGTCCTTCTGGAGCTACTTGTTCTTTAAGTCAGTCTTCTATACAAGCAATAGGAAACAATCAATATTATTTAAATTTAATTATTCAAAATACTAACAATTTGCCTATTAATTCTTATATAATAAAAGCTGTTGCCTCTGATAACGTTATCTCAAAAGAAGATAGCGCTGAATTAATAATTGAGGACAATACTTGCCCCAATGATGTTAGTTTTGCGCCTTTAAATTATTGGCATAGAGTTTGGTGTGATAAAAATTTTGTACAAAAAATTTCTGATGGTCCGCATGAAAATGAATTATCTTTTAATAATGACTGGGGATACGGATATATCGCTGGACTTAGACAAGACAATATCGGTTTTAGATCAAAAAGAACAATAAATTTTCCTTTTTCTGGAAATTATGAATTTATTTTAGGAAGTGATGACGGAGTAAGGGTTTGGATAGATAACGTTTTAGTTTTAGATGAGTGGTATGATAGGCCTTATGCAACAAGCACTTTTATAAGAAATATTTCAGCCGGAAATCATATAATTAGAATAGATTATTATGAAAATATGGGAGAAGCAAGAGTATCTTTTTATTATAATTATTTAGGGAATCCTATTCCAAATTATAAATTAACAGTTAATAAAAATGGATCTGGCTCTGGTGTTGTAACAAGTTCTCCACCCGGCATTAATTGTGATAGTATTTGTCAACAAGACGATACTTACTATGCTCCAGGAACATCTGTAACTCTTTATACCTCACCATCACAAGGTTCTATCTTTTCTGGCTGGCAAGGAGATTGTTTTACTTACGGAACAAATCCAACTTGTCAAATTACAATGAATAATGATCAAAACGTAATTGCTATATTTAATCAATCATTTACGTCTACTTCCACAACAACTCACTTTGAGTGTAATTCTTTTAATCAATGTGTTGCAGTCCCAGGCTCGGGTGAAAATAGATGCTCTACTGATTCTGATTGTGGTAAAGACAGTGCTCAATTTAAAGGATTTTGTGAAACTCAACAAATAGGAGGTTCAATAGCAAGCTATTGCGTAAATAAAGCTTGTAATCCTAATATTCCAGGAGATTGTATAAGTTCTTGTAAAACTGATGCAGACTGCGAAAACCCAAACCCAACCTCCCAAAGTCATCTTGAATGTTATAACAACGCCTGCGTTATTGTTTCTGGTTCTGGCCAAAATAAATGTAGCACAATTGGTCAAGGTTGCAGAAGCATAAGAGAAATCATTCCATTTAACCCTCCATCATTAAACCAATTTTTAAAACAAACAGCTTCTATATTTTTAGGATTGAGATAAAAAATTTAAAATCCGCTTAGTATTTTTATAAATATCTTTTTGAAGTGGTTTGGATTATATTAAAATATTTATTAATAAAAAAGAAAAAAGTTTAAAATTTAAAGTCTAAAATAATTGTGATTCACTAAAAATTTTTTTAGAAATTTTTAATGAACTTATTAAATTTATGTTTTAAGATTTGTCTACTAAAAAGCAGTATTTTTTATAAAGAAAAATTTGAAAATGGCTTTTTGAAAGTTTTTTAATTAAAAATTGTTTTCAATTAATATTTGAAAGTTGTTAATAATTTATAATTCTTAATTTATATCATTCGTATATTCTGATTATATTTTTATTATTTTTTTAATTTAAGAATTAATCTTTGTTCTTCGGGTTTGATTTGAGATATTATAAAATTATATTTTTGATTTAAACTAAGAGCTTTTTTCATTTCTTCATAGCTTCCAAAATCAGTAATATGTATAACTCCGCTTACATCTTCTAAATTTATAATTGCTCCAAAAGGAGTAAATTTATAAACAACTCCAGAAACTTCGTCTCCTTCTTTATATTTATTTAAAATATTTTCCCAAGGATTTGGTCTTGTTGCTTTTATTGAAAGAATTAATTTTCCATCTTTAATTTCTAAAATTTTAACTTTAATAATGTCATTTTGCTTTAAAACATCTTTTGGATTATCAATTGCTCTATAATCTATTTCTTGAAGATAAACAATGCCTTCAATTTTAGGATTATCAATTAATCTTACAAAAGCGCCAAAATCAGCTATACCTGAAACCATTGCTTCTAAAATTTGTCCGGGTTTATATTGCTCTAAAAGCTCTTTCATATTCACAGAAACAACTTCTTTTTCTGAAACAACTAATTTATTGCTTTTTTGATTTGCTGTTACAACTTTAACATTTAATTCTTTGCCAATAAATTTTTTTAATTCATTAATTAATTTTTGTCTATCATTTAATTCTTTTGGTAAATGTTCAGGAGCAAGGCGGGATACTGGTAAAAAAGCTTTTATTTCAAAAATTTCTCCAATAAGGCCTCCTGAATTTGCTCCAATAATTTTCATTGGAATTATTTCTCCTGATTCTTCAAGTTCTTTTATTTTTTGCCAATTTTTTTGATTTCCAGCTTCAGTTAAAGATAATTCTCTAAAACCGTCTTCATTTTCTAAAACTAAGACTTTGGCTAAAATTTTATCTCCTGGTTTAAGTTTTTTTATAACGTCTTTTGCATTAATAAATTCAAGTCCATAAACAATTCCTGTTCCAAATTTTCCTAAATCAAAATAAACTCCTTTTGGCGTTTTTTTAATAAATGCCGCTTCAACAATATCTCCTTCATAAATTTTTGTACGTGAAGCAGCTTGTTTAATTGCTTGAATTAATGGATTTTGTTTTAATTCCTGTGTCATAATTTTTGTAGTATAATAAAAAATTAAAATAAAATCAAATTTTTTAAGGTTTTATTAAACAAAAATAATGTTTTTATTAGATTATTTTTTAGATATTTTATTTCCAAAGCGTTGCATAAGTTGTCTTAAATTAGTTAAAGATGATACGATTTTTTGCGAAGATTGTTTAAGTAAAATTCGCATTTTTAATTCATTTTTTTGTCCAAAATGCAGCGCAAGAATTCCTGAGTTTAAAAAAATATGCCATAAAGAAGAAAAATTTATTTTAGGCGCAGCAACTGATTACAATGATATTGTAAAACAAGCAATTTGGAGACTAAAATTTAAATTTATAAAAAGAGGAGCATATCCTTTAGCAAATTTGCTTATAAATTATTTTAAAAATTTAGATTTTAAGCACAAGGCTTATTTTATTGTTATTCCTATCCCTTTGTCTGAAAAGCGCTTTAAAGAAAGAGGATTTAATCAATCAGAATTAATAGCTCAAATTTTTGCAAATTATTTTAATTTTGAACTTGAAACAAATGTTTTATACAGAGAAAAACATTCAAAACCTCAAAGCGAAATTGATGATTTTAATTTAAGAAAGCAAAATGTTTTAAATTGTTTTAAAGTTTTAAACAAAGATTTAATTTTAAACAAAAATATTATTTTAATTGACGATGTTACAACCTCAGGAGCAACTTTTAAAGAAGCTGTTAAGGTTTTAAAAGAAGCAGGTGCAAAATCTATTTTAGCTCTTGCCGTAGCCAAAGCTTAAGTGCTATAATAAAAATATGAATGAAATAAATTGGGAAGCGCCGGAATTTGAATATTATCCAAAAGGCGTTATTTGGTTTTCAATTACAATTTTTGTTGCTGTTTTGTTTTTAGCAGTAGCAATTTGGCAAAAAAATTTTTTATTTGGAATTTTTATTTTAATTGCTGAAATATTAATTTTAATTTGGGGGAATCGGGAACCGCGTATTTTAAAATTTAAAATTGATGATGATAAAGTTTATGCCGGAGAGCATAATTCTTATAGAATAGAAAGCATATCAGGATTTGCTTTTACTAAAAGTATTATGCCAGGATTTTGGGATTTAAAAATTTATTTAAAAAATAGGTTAGGATCAGAAGTAAAATTTATTATTCCAGAAGAAATTTATGAAGACATACGCGCATTTTTTATTCAAAGAAATATTGCAGAAAAAGAATATGATGAATCTTTTATTGAATCACTTCAAAAATTAGCAGGATTTTAATTTTGCGCCCATCGTTCAATGGATAGGACGCGGGATTGCGGATCCCGTAATCGAGGTTCGAATCCTCGTGGGCGCACAAAAAAGAAACATAAAAAATAAATTTGTAAAATTATTTTTAATTTTTTATAATAATTTTATATGTTATATTTTTTAATTCCAATTTTAATTCCAATTTTAATTTCAATTCCAATTTTAATTGTAATAATTTTTATTATTTTATTTAATCTGCGGAATAGAGTAGGGCGATTAGAAAATTTAATATTTAAGGAATTAAAAAAAGTTAAAACAGAATCAAATTATGAGCCTCAATCTCAACAACCCGCGCCTCAAACATCTAATATTACAGAATCTTTAATTAGTTATATTAAACAACAGCTGAAAGTAGGATCAAGCAAAGAAGAAATTAAAACTACTCTTATAAATAATGGTTGGCAGGAAATTGATATTGAAAAAGCATTTAATTTAGTATTTGCTCCTATACCTCAAAATATAAAACAAGACAAAGTCATTATTGAAGAAAAAGAAAAAAGCTCACTTGATGAATTTATTGAATGGTTAAAAGAAGATTGGTTAATGAAGTTGGGCGGATTGCTTCTAATTATAGGATTTGGTTGGTTTACAACATATGCTTTTTTAAATAATTGGATTGGCCCAATGGGACGAATTGCGTTTGGTCTTATTATTGGATCTCTTTTTATATTATTTGGTTGGTGGAGAATTAGAACATATATTAATCAAGGAGGATTTTTTATTGTTCTTGGTTCAACAGCTATTTTAATAACTATGTTTGCGGCTCGGCAACTTTATAATTTCTTTGATCCTTTATCTGCTATTATTATAATGTTTTTAAGTGCAGCTTTTGTTGCTTTGGCTAGTGTAAAATATAATAATCGCGCTTTAGCTTTGGCGAGTCTTATTTTAGCGGGAATAGCTCCTCTACTTACAAATGCTCCAAAAACTAATTATGTTGGCTTGTTTTCATATTTGTTTGTTATGACTCTTGGTGGTATTTGGATTGTTTTTCTTACTGGAAGGCGAGAACTTACTGCAGCTGCACTTTTAATTATTCTCTTTTACAGTTTGCCTCATCTTTTTAAACTTGTTCGTTCCGATAGAGAAATCCTTCTTCCTTTTATTTATGCTTTTGCTGCTTTATTCTTTTTAACAAATACTATTGGCATTTTAAAATTAAGAAATAAATATATTGTTCCTGATATTGTAACAGCGGGAGGGAACGGCTTGTTTTTAATTGCTTGGATTATGATTGCCGCAAAAGAAGAATGGAAGAGTTTAATAATTTCAAGCTGGATGATTGTATTTTTAGTGGGCGGATTTTTGATATTTAAAATAACACAAAGACGTGAACCGTTTTATGTTTATTGCGGTGTTGGCATTGCTATGCTTGCAGCCGCAACTTCTGTAGAATTAAAAGGAGCAACTCTTATGATTGCTTATACAATTGAAAGCGGCATTATTCCATTAATTACATATTTTATTTTGAAAGATATTAAAATTGCCCAAAAAACAAGCTTATTGTTAATAATTCCTATGTATTTTTCATTAAATAATATTGATCTTTATAGACATAGATATACAGATCCAAACCTTATTAGCGAAAACTTTTTTGTTATTCTTATTTTAGGATTAGTGCTTTTAGGTCTTGGTTTGTTCTTTTTACGTCGCACATATCAAATTAATAATGAAAAGCCTAGCGAAATTAATATTGGATTGTTAGTTGCAGGATCAATTTATTTATACATTCTTTTATGGTTGTTTTTACATAAAGGATTTGAAAACGAAATTGCAACAACAATTTGTTTGGTGGTTTATACTATTGTTGGAATTATTTCTTATATTTATGGATTTTCAAATCAAAAAAGAGTTCTTCAAATTTATGGAGGATTAATAGTGGGCTTTGTTGTGTTAAGATTACTTTTAATAGATATTTGGAAAATGGAATTAACGGGTCGAATAATAACTTTCTTTTTAATAGGAGCCTTATTAATAAGCACGGCGTTTTTAACAAATAGAAAGAAAGAACAAAAATCATATAATGTTTAAAACTATGAAATTAAAAATATTATTTTTATTTTTTGTTTTGTTTTCTATTAATATTATTTTTATTTTAACAGCAAATGCCCAAACTCCATCTAATGAATTTATTTCTTATGTAATTAGCGCGTACCGTCTTTATAAAGATCTTAGCATTGGAATAAATACGCCAAAAGTTATAGAAATACCTTTTAATTATGATTTTATTGAACGTTTTGATTTTGCTGTTTTTGATCGTACAGCAAATAAATTTGAACCTTATTTTTTAAAACAAGAAACATTAATAAATGAAGTGCCAATATCAATAAGTTCAAATCCAAATAATCGCGATGCAATTTTTATGAAAGATAATAATTTTCAAACATATGCAGACTTCCCTTTGCCAGAAAATAGTCAGGGTAGTGTCCAAATTATTTTATCCAGTGAAAAACCAATCACTTCATCAAAACTAACTATTTTACTTGATAATTATGTTTCATTGCCAAATTCTATAGAAATTTTAGCTTTAGTAAATAATCAAAACAGAATTGTTCTCGCTAAACAAAAAATGGATCAAGAAACAATTTATTTCCCGCAAACAACATCTGATAAATGGACTATTAATTTAACTTTTAGCCAACCTCTTCGTATAAGCGAAATTTATTTAAAACAAGATAGTGCTACGCAATCTATAAAAAGAGCAATTAGATTTTTAGCTCAGCCCAATCATTTATATCGCATTTATTTTCATCCAGACAGATTAGTGACAGTGCCGGTTGGCGAAGCAGGAGATTTAGCTTCAACTAAAGATGTTATTGTAATTGATTATTTGCCATTGCAAAACAATCCAAATTATATTATTGCTGATTCTGATAAAGATGGCATTCCAGATATTAAAGATAATTGTGTTTCAATTAGTAATCCAGATCAAAAGGATGAAGATAATAATGGAAGAGGCGATGCTTGCGATGATTTTGATAACGATGGAGTTATTAATTCTAAAGATAATTGTCCAAATGTTCCAAATAGAAATCAAAGCGATATAGATGGAGATGGGATTGGAGATGCTTGTGACCCGGAAGATAATAGAATAACAGAGCGTTATCCATGGGTTCCTTGGGTTGGTATTGGTTTTGCTGCTTCAGTTTTAATTTTTTTATTTATTTTAACCGCAAAAGCAAATCCAGAAACAAAACAAGATAATAATCAATAAAATATTGATTAAAATGAAAATATTAAAAATAATAGTATTTATTATTTTATTAGTTTTAATATTTTATATTATTTTTGTTTTGTTTTTTAAAAAGGAAGTGGTTGCTCCGGATAAAAATTTAAATGCATCAGAACAAAATCAAATTTTTCATGGTCCGGTTGGAGAACCATATATTAAAGGTCCAACAGGTCCGCCGCCAGGCAATTAGTTTAATTGATTTTTTTTAAATTTATCCTAAAATAATTTTTAGGCGGGTGTAGTACAGTGGCAGTACGTCGGCTTGCCATGTCGAAGACGGGGGTTCGATTCCCCCTACCCGCACAATCCCCTGCCTGCCGTCAGGCAGGCCCGACCCCCGCTTCCTCCAGAGGAGGATCCTCCTTTGGAGGATAAGACACCTTCGAGTTTCTTACGTCGCCCCGAAGCTTCGGGGCTCCTATCTTCCACCACGGGGGATTGTGCGAATTTGCAAGCTCAAAAGTCAAAAATAACCATAATCCGAATTATACGAATAAGTCCGCATTTGCAAATAATACGAATACAAACTCAAAGCTCAAAACTCAAAACTCAAAAGTCACCATATCCTTTTGTTAAAATAAAATTCGGATTTATAGAAATAAAATTTTATGCAATTAAAAATTTAATTTGCTTTTTAATGTAATTATTAACAAAAGGGCGTGGCTCGTAATGACGAAATCGGCAAGAGATTATTTCGTCCCCCGCCCCTCGCAATGACGAGCATTTAAATTTGTTAATTTTTAATTTTGAATTGTAATTTTGCATTTTGCATTTTGAATTTTGAATTTTTTTCTCCTGTGGATAACTCCTCTTGCATTGAAAAAATAATTTTATATAATTAAATTAAATGACCATGAAACAAAAATTTATTTTTATCATAATATTAATTGTAGTTTTAGTTGTTATTATTTCTTTAGGTTCTTATTTTGGCTGGCAATGGTATAAATTAAGGCAACAAAATAAAATTGAAGTAAATTTATTAAAACCTCAAGTTATTGAATATAATATAAATGAAGATCCTAAAAACTGGCCATCTGATTTTCCAAAAACAGGGACAGAAGATTTTGAAGTTGTATCAGTTCGCGAAACAATTTATTCTCCAACCTGGGTAATAGCTGAAAAAACATTAAAAACAAAATATTCTAAAATAATAGCCTTTAACTTTTTCAAAGATTATTTAAATAACACTTTTTGGAAAATTAACCAAGAAATAAGCAATCCTGATCAAATTCAATACTCATTAAAAGCCGAAAGAGAAGGAGATATTTCAATTACAATTAACCCAGCAGAAAACAATTCCTCAATAATCAATATTAAATACGAAATTAATCCTCAAAATCCTAAAAAACCAGAACCAAGACAAACCTTTAAAGAATTGCCTCAAAACTTTCCAGATTATTTAATTTATCCCAAATCAAAAATAGGAGGATTTATGGAAGATAAAACAAGAATATATCCAATTTTGTTTTCAGAAGACAATGTAAAGTCTATTTATGATTTTTATATTAAAAATTTAAAAAACGATAAAAACTGGGAAATTCTTTATCAAAATCAAAACGAATCTAGCGCTACAATACAGGCAAGATATAAAACTTTAAATAAATTCTTAAAAATTGAAATTTTACCATCACCAGATCCGAAACTAAGGTCAATAAATATAACATTAGAAAAATAAATGAAGAAAATTAAAAGTTTTATAATCACAATTATATTTTTATTTGGAATTTTTTATTCTATAAATTTTTCTTTTGCTTATAATCCTGCGCGATGTAGCGATGGCAAAGATAATTGCGGGGTTATTCAAGACTTTAGCATTTTTGATTCTTGTTCTATGTCTGGTGGAGATATATACGCTGGTAATAGAATTTTAGGAGGACAGGTATGTTATACTATTGGAGGTCAGGATTTCGGCGGATATTATATGTATGGCACAGGAGAACCAGATTCTAATACTCCAACTTATTCATTTAGTGATTTAAATATGACTGCACCATGGGGATGGACTTATTCTAAATCATCTGATATGTTTCGTTATTTTGGAGGATCATCAATTACTGGAGAAGCGTTTCAATCCGTAGATTCTTATCGTAATATTAAATTTTTTAATCCTATCAGTGTTAGGGTTGTTACTATTGGTGGAGACGATGGAGCCATGGTACAAATAGGTTCAAATACAGTTGAAACGACTGGGTGTAATGCTTTATTTACAGATGTAAAAAATGATAATTGTCCTTCTAGAATAATTACAGGAAATAGAGATTTTAATGCATATATCGGAGATACTGTAAAATTTAGAGTGATTAATATTTTAAGACCTAATAATGGTTTTGGAGAATGGGGGAGTGGCTCCGTTGGATTAGTTTTTGCAAATATAACTCAGTGTTACACTAAAGCTTATTTCGATTATTTATGTAATTTCGATCCTAATATATATTCTTATGCTTGTAATCGTTCTAATTATATTCCAACAGCGCCAGGAGTTTGCTCTCCGGAAACTAAACCAAAGGCTAAATTAAATGCTTATTGGAAAGAAAATAATTCTCAAAGCATTGAAAAAACAATAACTCAAGGCCAATCAATTCAAATTCCTTTTATAGTTGAAAACATTGGAGACATCGGAAGCGTAATAGATAATATTCAATGCATTTTAAGCAATACATCTTTAGGTTCTATAAGCAACTGTCCATCATCGCTTAATAAGTAAAAATAATTTAGAAAACCATAATGCGAACTTACGAATGAGTGCGAATATAGTGAATGATGACGCGGATAAAAAACCATAATCCGAATTATACGAATTTGTACGAATTTGCGAATAATACGAATAAAATTCAAAATTCAAATCTCAAAATTCTCCTTCGAAGGAGGATCCTCCTCTGGAGGAAAAATGACAATTCAAAATGCAAAATGGGAAAATTTTATTAAAGTTTTAATTCTGTAGTTTGCAAAATTTAAAACTCAAAGTTCAAAGCTTAAAACTGTGCTTAAAACTGTAGCTTAAAACTTAAAAGTGAAGAATTTTGAATTTTGAATAAATTTTAAATGATTAAAATTAGAAACGTTTTAAAATTCAAAATTAGAATTTTATTTAAAATTCGAAATTAAAAATTCAAAATTTATAATTTATACTTTATCTTTGGGATTGCTTTATCCCCCCGACGCTTCGGGGGACTTGTGATGACAGAATGACAGTATGAAATAAAAGAGATTGCTTCGTCTCCCGATGCTTCGGGACTCGCAATGACGAGTATTTAAATTTGTTAATTTTTAATTTTGAATTGTAATTTTGCATTTTGAATTTTGAATTTTGAATTTTGATTTTTTTCTCCTGTGCATAACTTCTCTTGCTTTTTTTATAAAAAAATGATTTAATACGGATAGGAGGTTGAAAAATGAGGCGGAAGATTCTGTTTCTCTTTCTCGCCATCATCTTTATGGTGGCGACTCCGGCGGAGGGACAGTCCGCGTATGCGGACTGCTCCCAAAAATATTTCACTCAGGAAAAGCCGATCCTCCCCTTCGGGGACTGGAGCGGTGGAGCCTTCAATCGACGTGTAATTTTCCCATGGTACGCCGTTGGCCCGACGGCCAATGGTGGCTCGTGGGAAACTCGCATAGCTTTTGGCTATGCGGCGGTCCCCCCACCTGCAAACTTTAAGGGGGGATGGTATACAGTTCAGTTCAAGACGACAGCAGAAATGCCGTCGTGGGCAACCTGGCTATCATTTAATGTCCGGTTTGCCTCTACTCCTGGATCCGATTGGCTTTGGGGAGGACTACCTGGTGGCAATTTATCTTCCATCGGGGAAAAAATTGAGTTACATCTCCGCAAAGCTTCTTGGTGGGATGGTTGGAATATGCAGAACCATCCCATAGAGGAAACAAATACCGGAGTTGTGACTCTTGATTTCTGGGCCGGAGTCAACTCTGACCCTTGCGTAGTTAATCGACTCTTCGATAACTACGCATACGCCCAGTTGACCTTTCTTGCTCGCCGTCATGACGGGACAGTTGAATGGCAAGTATCCGAACCAGGATACTTTACAGATCAACTGTCTAGCCGGTGGGCCGCGCCGATCAATGTGAGCGGTGCGGCTTCTGATCCGCCCGATTTCGTTGATTTCGAAGACTGTGGCGAATGCTGGGGATGAAGTTCGAGTACGGGTTTCAGTTTTTGATATGTTAGGCGCCCCCTGGGAACCAGATATTTCCAAAAATCCCTGCCTTCAGCGGATTATTACCCTTAAGCCATTAGAGACGAAAGGGTATATAATCCGTAACTTTTTTGAGGAGATTGCTCCTCAATGCGGGGGTAAAAACCCGCTGTTTAATTCATTCGTGAAGTATGACAGCGGTTTTGGCGGCAGACCATCAGGTTTCCGAGGTACCATTCTCTTTGAGGCCGTGGATGATAGTGGAAACGTCATCCCGGACGCCAAAATCATCCCACTCGTATTGCAACGAGTGGGTGATTCGCTCACCAACGTCCAGTTGGTGAAGCTCCCGCCTCAAAAGCCAACTTGGTAGGAGGATAAATGCTTTTATCAAGTCTGGCAAACGACCCATAGGGGCTCTCTTTTACAGATTGAGCCCCTTTTAATTTTTAGATCATAATGTGACCATAATCCGAATTATACGAATTTGTACGAATTTACGAATAATACGAATAAAATTCAAAATTCAAATCTCAAAATTCTCCTCCGAAGGAGGATCCTCCTCTGGAGGAAAAATGACAATTCAAAATGCAAAATGGGAAAATTTTATTAAGGTTTTAATTCTGTAGTTTGTAAAATTTAAAGCTCAAAGTTCAAAGTTTAAAACCGTAGCTTAAAACTTAAAAGTGAAGAATTTTGAATTTTGAATAAAACTCTAATTTTTTAATTTTAAAACGTTTTTAATTTCAGCTATTCAAAATTTATTCAAAATTTATAATTCATTTTTGAGATTGCTTTGTACTGAAGCATCGGTACTTGCAATGACAGTATGAAATAAGAGAGGTTGCTTCGTCCCGCCCCTTTGTTAATGATTATATTAAAAATCAAATGAATTTTTTAATGGCAGAAAATTTTGTTTTTTTCTAAATTAAAGTTTGTTTTAACAAAAGGGCGGGGCTCGCAATGACTACTAATAATTAAAGTTTTGACTTTTGACTTTTGAGTTTTGAATTTTTTCTCCTGTGCATAACTCCTCTTGCTTTTTTTATAAAAAAATGATTTAATAAGGATAGGAGGTTGAAAAATGAGGCGGAAAAAGTTTTTGCTCCTCATGCTCGCCGTTATTTTTATAACGGTGACTCCGGCGATGGGACAGTCCTATTCGGATTGCTCCCAGAAATATCTCATAAATGAACCGCCGCCAATTGGCAACGGTTCATCACACTATCGGCGAAGAGTTGTCTTTCCATGGTACGCCGTCGGTTCAAATCCCGACGGTAGTCGTTGGGAAACGCGGCTGGTATTTGGTCTCGCGGCCGTACCACCACCCAAAGATTTTCTGGGCGGGAACTACTTTCTCACATTTAAAACAATGAGAGAAAACCCCCCAGGTCTTGGTCCTGGGTTGGAGATAGAGGATAAGTCATCCGGCAACCCCTCAAGTTATATGAGAGGTTATGCTGCCGGAATTTTCGGCAACTTTCTTCGTTTAGGAAGCAGGGCCGAAATGGCTATATATTCTTTATCTTTTGCCGACTGGGACCACAATCAATATCCAGTTAACGAGGTTGACGTAGGGGTGCTTATCCTAGACTTCTACGCAGGAGAGAAATCAAATCCCTGCGAAGTAAATAAAGTCTGGGACAATTTTGCTTACGCCCAGTTGACCTTTCTTGCTCGCCGTCATGACGGGACAGTTGAATGGCAAGTATCCGAACCAGGATACTTTACAGATCAACTGTCTAGCCGGTGGGCTGCGCCGATCAATGTATCTGGCGTAGCCTCTGACCCACCTGATTTTGTTGATTTCGAAGATCCCAGCTTCGCTGTTGCGAATGCTGGGGACAGCGAGATTCGTGTAAGAATCTCGCTGTTCGAGCAATTCGGGGAGCCACATGATGGTTATAATTACCCAGCGTGGCAAAAGATCATTACCCTTGGTCCTATGCGGACCGAGGGGCATATAATCCGCCAGTTCTTCGGTGAGGAGGCTCTTTTCAAGAGTATCTATCCCGGAAGCAATTACGGCGGCAGACCTAGCGGATTCCGCGGGACAATTCTCTTTGAGGCAGTTGATGTCTTGGGGAATATTGTCCCTGATGCCCGGATCATTCCTCTCGTTATCCAACGAGTAGGGGATAGCTTGACGAATGTTCAACTCGTCAAGCTTCCGCCTCAAAAGCCAACTTGGTAGGAGGATGGATGCTCTTATCAAGTATGGCAAACGACCTTTTATAGGGGTTCATCTTTTCACAGATTGAACCCCTTTTAATTTTTAGATCATAATTTGACCATAATCCGAATTATACGAATTTGTACGAATTTGCGAATAATACGAATGGAAATAAAATTCAAAAATCAAAAGTCAAAAGTCAAAATTTTAATTATTAGTAGTCATTGCGAGGAGTGTAGCGACGAAGCAATCCCTTGTTCTATTTCGTCATTGCGAGTTCTTTCGAAGCGTCGGGTGGCACGAAGCAATTTTTTTGAATGAATGGAGAATTATGAATAATGAATTATGAAAAATAAGGTGTTTTTTAGCTGAAAGTGTTATGATGCATCATAACATCCAAAAACTGTGGTGTTTAATTATCAATTATCAATTTTCAATTTTCAAATAATTTTTCCCCTGAAGGAGCCTGCCTGTCGGCAGACAAGGCAGGCAGGATGTAGACAAGAATCCTCCTCTGGAGAAAAAGCTCAAAACTTCAGCTTAAAACTTAAAATTTTAAAAGTTTTGACTTTTTCCTCCGAAGGAGGATCCCTGCCTGCCGGCAGGCAGGCGCCTTCGGCGGAGACTTGTAGTTTTGACTTTTGAACTTTGAGTTTTGAGTTTTTAGCCCCCTGTGCATAACTCCTCTTGCATTGAAAAAATAATTTTATATAATTAAATTATGAATACAAAAAATAAAATTTTTCTAATATTGTTTTTAGTTTTTAGCGTCGCAAGTTTTTCTTTTGGAGCAAGTAGTCAACAAGCTGTTTTTGTGCCAAATTCAAGTTTAGCTCCATCTCAACAATCATATAATGGCCAAATAACAATTTCCGGCAATGATCAATTAAACGGTGGAAATGCGCAAAATTCTCCTCAAACTCTTAATTTTACCCTAAACGTTCAATCGCCAACTCCTTTAACCTTAAATCTTTCAACTGATAAAACTCAATATCAAGTTGGAGAATCCGCAAAATACACAATTTCAGGATCCGCGCTTCCGCAAAACCCATCAAATTATCAAACAATAACAGTAACTATTTATGCCGTGTCATATCCGCAAGGCAGAGGCGGTTGCGCCAATGGATGCACAATTACATTTACTTATTTAAATAATTCTTGGACTGGTTATAGTAATCAATTCACTTCAAGCGATGTTGGTAATTGGACTGTTTATGTAAAATACAATGATACACAATCTAATAGTGTTAATTATATTGTTGGCACAGGGCCATCTGCAACAATAAGTACAAATCCTCAAACATGCCAAGCTCCTTGTAATATTAAAGTTTCTTGGACATCTTCTAATATTTCGGGATCTGTGGTAAAAATTTATAAAAACAATCAATTTCTTTGGAATCAAGCTTCGAATACTTCTGGCCAAGAAACAGATTGGGGCGTTCCAGTTGGAACATATACTTATTGTATTAAAGGAGTTAATTCTAATTGGACAGAAACAGATTGTTTAGCAACAGCTACAACAACTGTTAATTCTTCAAATCAATCCACACCAACAGCAAATCTTACTATTAATGGTGTTACATCGGGCTCTTTTAATGTGGGTGATAGTTGGACTCTTAAAATAACTTCTAATTTACCAAATCAAAAAGTAACTATTTGTACAGAACCACCATCTCCTACCGGATATTCTTGTACTCCAGCTGTTAATTTAGGATTTAGTGAATACACAGATTCAAATGGTAATTGGACAGCTAACGGAACTTTTGGATCTGGTTCGGTGGGAACATGGAAAGAATACGCAAAAGTTGGTACTACTAATTCAAACTATATTAATTTTACAGTTTCAACCGGAACTCAGCCGCCACCTTCGTCGTCGCAGCCGACTTTACAAGTGGTTCCATCATCTTTACTTTTCAATGTTGGCGATTCAGGAACACAGCTTCAAGCTTATTATTATCCCGATGGTCTAAATAATCCCCAAACAAGAATTACAGTAACTAACAATTCCAATTGGTCTTCAAGCAATACTTCTGTAGCTGTGGTTGGAAATACCTTGTCTTTTTTTACAAATAAAGGATATGTTACTCCAATATCTCAAGGCCAAGCAACAATTACAGCAACTTATAATAATTTAAACGCTCAAGCAACAGTAAATGTTTCATCAGGAACCCAAACACCAAATCCAACACCAACACCAACACCAACACCAACACCAACTCCAACGCCAACACCAACTTCAGGAACGTTTGATCTTCAAGCAACTGATCAACCACCAGCTACTTCACAAAGACAATGGTATGATGCAATTAGTACAACCATAAATCCAGGGCAAACAATAACAATATACACTAGATATTCACTTCCATTTTCTATGGTTAATTATTTCTATTGGTTTTGGTGTAACGAAAGCAGCACAAGCGCCAATCCTCAAACAATAAACCAAAATGCTAATCGTTCAGAATTTAGCTGGGCTGATCCTTCTATTAATTATCATGTATATGATATTAAATGTAATTACAATGCTGCGGGTAACTATTATATGAAGATGATTGTTCAAAATTATAACACAAAGGAATTTTATCAAGATATTGTTCCAATAACAATAACAACAGGTACTGGTAATGTTAGTCAATATAAATTAATAGTTGAAAAAAGCGGGAATGGTTCTGGTACAGTTACGAGTAGTCCAGCAGGCATTAATTGTGGTCAAGATTGTGAAGAATATTATAATCTAGGAACGTCTGTAGCTCTTACAGCTACTCCTCAACAAGACTCTAATTTTGTTGGTTGGGAAGGAGATTGTTCAGGAACAAGTCCAACTTGCCAATTTACAATGAATAAAGATAAAAATGTAAAAGCTACATTTACAAAACAATTTATATTAACAGTAGGCGTGAATCCTCCGGGCGCTGGAACTGTTAATGTTAGTTCTCCAAATAATAATAATAATATTAATTCCACAACTACTTTTTCTTATTCCACTTCAACTTCTGTAACACTTAAAATAGTTTCTTCATCTCCAGGTTATGTTTTTCAAGGGTGGCAAGGAGATTGTTCTGGAACAAATACAACATGTCCAGTTACGGTTGATAGTAATAAGACTGTAACAGCAGTATTTAAAACACGAGGAACAATAAGAGAAATTATTCCATTTAGACCACCATCATTAAATGAATTCCTAAAACAAACAGCTTCTATATTTTTTGGGTGGAGATAATAGAAAAACTCAAAACTCAAAGTTCAAAAGTCAAAACTACAAGTCTCCGCCGAAGGCGCCTGCCTGCCGGCAGGCAGGGATCCTCCTTCGGAGGAAAAAGTCAAAACTTTTAAAATTTTAAGCTTTAAGTTGAAGTTTTGTCCCGCCCTTTTGTTAATGATTACATTAAATAGTAAATTAAATTTTTAATTGCATAAAAATTTGTTTTTAATAAATTCAAAATTTATTTTAACAAAAGGGCGGGATGAATTTTGAGTCATTATTTATTTGCCTAATTTTATCTTTTTGTATAGAATTATTTTATGATTTTACCTGATCATGAAATTAAAAAAGCTATTTTAGAAGGATTAATTAAAATTAATCCAATGCCGGATTTTGAAACTCAACTCGGGCCTTGTTCTTTGGATTTAAGGCTTGGAAATTCAATGAAAATTTTTAAGCCAAAGCCTTATCCTTATTTAGATTTAAAACAAATGAAAAATTTTGAAAATTTAATGGATGAAATTAAAGTTGAAGAAGGCGGATCTTTTATTTTAGAACCTGGAGGATTTGCTTTGGCTATTACAAAAGAAAGTTTTACCCTACCAGCTGATATTATGGGGAGATTAGAAGGTAGAAGTTCTTTAGGAAGATTGGGAATAGTTGTGCATTCAACAGCAGCTCGTTTTGATCCTGGATGGAATGGACAAGCGGTTTTAGAATTAGGAAATTTAGGTCCAATGCCAGTTATTTTGTATGAAGGAATGCGTATTTGCAGTTTAACTTTTGAAAAATTATCTTCGCCTTCAGAATTTCCTTATGGCTCAAGAGAAAAACATAAATATACGCATCAAATAGAATCGCCAATTGCTTCTAAAATTGATAAAGAATAATAAAAAAATGAAAATATATATTCAAAAAATTGATCCTGACGCAAAAATTCCAACATTAGCTTATCAAGGAGATGCTGGAATTGATTTGTTTTCAGTTGAAGATGTTGAAATTCCGCCAATGAAAAATTTGGCAATTAGAACTGGAATAAAAATTGCGATTCCAGACGGATATGCTGGATTTGTTTGGGATAAATCCGGTCTTGCTTTAAATTATCAGCTTAAAACAATGGCTGGAGTCATTGATTCTGGTTATCGCGGGGAAGTAAAAGTTGTGGTTTTTAATTTAGGAGATAAGCCGTATAAAGTTAGCAAAGGTTCAAAAATTGCTCAACTTGTAATTATGCCGATTATTCAATACGAAATAGAAGAAAAAGAAGAATTAGAAGATACACATCGCGGAGAAAAGGGTTTTGGCAGTTCAGGAGTTTAGCCTATTGACATCGGATATCAATATATTGACATCCGATGTCAATATAAATATAAAAATGGAAAAAATTTTAATTATTGGAGCAGGAGAAATTGGAAGCGCTTTGGGCAGAATTTTAAAACCAAAAAACTCGGTTGAATTTTGGGATAAAGACAAAACTAAAATTTCGCATTCTAAAAATTTAGACGAATTAGTTTTATGGGCGGATATTATTTTTTTATGCGTTCCTGCTTTTGCTTTAAATGCGGTTTTAAAAAATATTAGTTTTAAAAATAAAGTTTTAATTTGTTTATCAAAAGGCGTTGATCCCAAAACAAAAGAGCTCCCAAATGAAATTTTAGAAAAATATACTTTAAATTACGGGCTTTTATACGGTCCAATGATTGCTGAAGAATTAAATAAAAATTTGGGCGGTTTTGCTGTTTTGGCCACAAAAAAAGAAAATGTTTTTAATTTAGCAAAAAAAATTTTTTCTAAAACTCAAATTAAAATTCAAAAATCAAATGATGTTTGTTCTGTTGGGTTTTACGGAGTTTTAAAAAATATTTATGCTTTAGGATTGGGCATAGTTGAAGCTCAAAAATTAGGACTTAATTTAAAAGGAAAATATGTTGTTGAAGCTATAAAAGAGATGAAAGAAATTACAAATAAATTTTGCGGAGAAAATGATTTGGTTTTTGAAGCTTGCGGATTAGGAGATTTAATTGCAACTGGTTTTAGTCCTGATTCAGCAAATTACGCTCTTGGCGAAAAATTAGCTAAAAAACAAAAAATCATTAAAAAAAGCGAAGGACTAATTGCTTTGCCAATTATTTTTCAAAAAATTAAACCTCAAAAAATCAAAGCTCCTCTTTTAGAAAATATTTATAAAATAGCTTTTAAAAACCTAAAGCCTTTAAAGATTTTGGAAAATATTAATTAGCTTATTCAATACAGCAGTCAATTGCTTTTTTAACTAATTCTCCGAGTTTACTAAAAACTCCTTTTTTAGATTCGTCGTGTTTGTCTAAAGCTTCATCTGGAATTTTTTTAATATCATTTGTTTTTACTGCTCCTAAATTTATGCCCCAAAATAAGGAATATAAATCGTATGCTTTGGAAAACAAATCATAAGCTTCTTCTTTTTTGCCTTCGGATAATTTTTTTGTTCCAACTTCCATTAAGCGCATTGTGCCTGCAAGTAAATGCTTCATCACGCAATGGTCTTCATAACTTGGATTTCTTTCAATTTTTTTCATTAATTCAATGCGCATTTTTCGTGTTTCATTTAAAAAATTAAAATAATTTTCATCTTTGCTTTTTGCGCCTGAAAAGAAAAAATGTTCTTCAAGAGAAATTAAATTCATTAAAGCTACAGATAAATCTTCGTCTGCGGATAAATCAAATTTATCTTTGCGCTTTAAATCATTCATTTTTTGGATAAATTCATCTAAATTTTTAATTGGTCCATTTGTGCTCATTTTATTTAATAATAAAATAAAAAATTAAACTTAAAATTAAAATTACGCCAACTGGCACTACGACCTTTTGAAATGGAAAATAAACTTTTCCATTATTTTTTTCTTTTAAATAATTATGAAATTCAACTCCAAACCAAAAAGCAACGCTTCCTATAATAGTTCCTAAACTTAATTTATCTAAAAAATTTAAAAAACCGGAAATTGCAGGACTTTTTATATTTGAAAAATATAAACTAAGATAAGTTATTAAATACCATCCCAATATAACAATTAAATTTTTAGCTTTAAAATTAATATTTTTTTTGTTTAAAACATCAATTGTCCAATAAATTAAAGAAACAATAAGTCCGCCAATCCAAAAACCAGTTATTAAATCATCAATTTTTAAAAGTCTTGAAAGTTCAATTCCTCCTGCAACAGCAACAACACAAACAGGGCAAACAGCCAAAGCCTTAAAGCTTATAAATATTCCTATTAAAATAAAAATTAAGAAAAATTTTTTAAAACGCATTTATTTAGATAATTGTTTAAAATAATTAATAATTGGTTGGTCGCCAATAATGCAATCGCTTCCTGTCCATAAAAATGGAACTCCTATTTCGTTTAGAGGCAAGCCGCAAGCTTTTGCGCGCAAAGTTAATTCTTTTTGATTTGCTTCATTATAATAAACTTCTTTTTGTTTTAAATTAAATTTTGGAGGATTTTCTTTTAAATAAGCTTCAACAAGAGCGCAATGTGGGCATCCATTTCCATAAAACAAGGTTAATTCATTTTGTAAAGAATTATTTGAACTTGTTGAGATAATATTTGTTGAAGTTGGATTTGTTGAGGTTGAAGTTGAAGTATTTGTTAAAAGAGATGTAACATCATTAATTGAGATTTTGTTAGTTGGGATATCGTTAGCTTTAATTTCGTTATTTTCATTTGGGCTTTGATTTATTGCTGGCAAAATAGATCCTAAAGATAAAATAATTAAAGAAAGCAATAAAAGTCCTGCTAAAACAAATTTTGGTTTCATAATTTTATGATAATTCAAAAAAAATGTTTGTCAATGAAAAATTAGTGATTGTAGTTCGGCAAAGATTTCTTTTAGAAATTTTTGCCGAACCACCTAAATTTTGCTTTTTGCCTTTTGCATTTTGAATTTTATTTATTTAAATAATCATTAATATTTAATATTGCCGAAATTGCGTGGCCAACAGCAATATTATTTTGTTTATAAGGGAAATCTGTAACATCTCCTGCTGCCCAAATTCCAAATAAAGATGTTTGTTGTGTTTTTGGATCAACAATAATTTCTCCAAAATTATTTAAATTAACCAAATCTTTTACTAAAAATGAATTTGGGGCTAATCCTATTTCAACAAAAACTCCATCAACTTTTAATTCTTTAATTTCATTTGTTTGTCTGTCTTTATATTTTAATCCTCTGACAAAACTTTCTCCTGTAATTTCAATAGTTTGCGCTAAAGTAATAATTTGAACTTTTGGATTGTTTTTAATTTTTTCTTGAGTTATGGCATCTCCTTTTAATTTTTCTCCATATTCTAAAAGATAAATTGAAGAAGCATAAGGAATTAAATCCAAAACAGCTTCAAGCCCTGAATTTCCTCCGCCTATTACTGCAGCTGTTTTATTTTTCATTAAAGGAGCATCACATGTTGCGCAATAAAAAACACCGCGTCCTTCAAATTCTTTTTCTCCTAAAACATTAAGCTTGCGATGACTGCTTCCGCTTGCAACTAAAATATATTTTGTTTCAAAAACTTTATTATTATTTGTAAACACTTTAAATCCATTTTCAATTTTTTCTATTTTAGAAACAAGTTCGTTTTCTAAAATTTCAATTCCTTGTTGAGATTTTAAATGGTTTTCAAGTTTTTTAGCTAACTCAAAACCAGAAATTTCTTTTTCTCCAATCCAATTTTCAATTTTATCTGAGACAATTGATTGTCCGCCAAAAGAATCAGTAATTAAAAGTGATTTTATTTTTTTACGACTAGCATAAATTCCAGCCGCAATTCCGGCAGGACCTCCTCCAATTATAATTAAATCATACATGTTAAGCTAAATTTAAAATACTTTTTATTTTGTTTTGATCAAAACCAACAATAATTTTATCTTCAATTTCAATAACAGGAACTCCCATTTGTCCGCTTTTTTTAACCATTTCATTTAAAGCAGAATCATCTTTAGTTACATCAACTTCAATATAATTTAAATTATTTTTTGAAAAAAAATCTTTGGCTTTGGCGCAATAAACGCAAAATGGTGTTGTATAAATTTTTATTTTAGGCATATTTTTAATTAAAATTACTTATCGCAAAATTAATATAAACAAAAAAATAAAAAAAGTCAAAAAAGTTATTTTTATTAATTTTGCTTTTAAAATTTTATTGTATTATTATTTAAATAATGATTTACGAAAAATTAAAAAATAAAGACCCTGAAATATATGATCTTATTTTAAAAGAAGAACAAAGGCAAAAAGAAGGCATAGAACTCATTCCTTCGGAAAATTATGCTTCCTCTGCTGTATTAGAAGCAATGGCAAGTATTTTTAATGATAAATACGCTGAAGGCTATCCTAAAAAAAGATATTATGGAGGGAATTTTTACATTGATGAATTAGAAGAATTATGCCAAAAAAGAGCGCGCGAAGCTTTTGGGGCTTTAGAATATAATGTTAATGTCCAGCCTTATTCTGGAACCCCGGCTAATTTAGCTGTTTATTTTGGACTTTTAAATTTTGGCGACACAATTTTATCTTTAAAATTATCTCACGGAGGACATTTAAGTCACGGAGATCCTATTAGTTTATCAGGGAAATCATTTAATTTTGTGCATTATGAAGTTGAAGAAGATACTCAAAAAATAAATTATGAAAAAATAAAAGATTTAGCCGAAATGCATAAGCCAAAATTAATTATTTCAGGATTTACTGCTTACCCGCGTCAAGTTAATTTTCAAAAAATTTCTGAGATTGCTCATAGTGTTTCTGCTTTTTCAATGGCTGATATTTCGCATATTTCTGGTTTAATTATTGGAGGAGCTCATCCATCTCCTTTTCCTTATTGCGATATTGTTACAACAACAACGCATAAAACTTTGCGCGGACCTCGCGGAGCAATGATTTTTTCAAAGCCGGAATTAAGCGAAAAAATTAATAAAGCTGTTTTCCCTGGAATGCAAGGCGGTCCTCATGAGCATACCATTGCCGGAATAGCAGTTGCTTTAAAAGAAGCGCAAACTCCTGAATTTAAAGAATATGCGCGCCAAATTATTTTAAATGCTCAAGCTTTAGCCCAAAGTCTTTTAGAAGAAAAAATAAATTTAGTTTCAGGCGGTACAGATAATCATCTTTTACTTTTGGATTTAAGAAATTTTGGTCCTGGTAAAGGATATTTTATTGAAAAAGCTTTAGAAATAGCAAATATTACTGTAAATAAAAACCCAATTCCAGGAGATACTTTTCCTCCATATTATCCGTCAGGAATAAGACTTGGAACTCCTGCAGTAACAAGCCGCGGCATGAAAGAAAATGATTTAAATTTAATTGGCAAATGGATTGCAGAAGTGATTAAAAAATTTACAAATTATAATATGCCAGAAGATAAAACCGAAAGACAAAAAGCAATCTCAGATTTTTTAGAAAAAATAAAAAATGAAGAGTTTTTATTAAATTTAAAAAATGAAGTTAAAAATTTTGCAGAAAAATTTCCTTTGCCTGGAGTTGATATTTAAATATAAAAATGGTTATTAATGGTAAAAAAATTGCGGATGAATTAATTCAAGACTTAAAAATTAAATTTAATTCTTTAGAAAAAAAGAAGTTTTTTGGCGCTATGCTCATTGGAGAAAATAAAGAAAGCGAAAACTTTTTAAAACAAAAAGAAAAAATAGCAAAAGAATTAAATATTGATTTTAGGATTTATAAAATTTCAGAAAATATTACAACAGATAAACTTCGCGATGAAATTCAAAAAATAGCTTATCATAAAACCTGCGGCGGATTTACGGTCCAGCTTCCACTTCCAAGCCATATTAATACTTATTATGTTTTAAATGCTATTCCCTCGCAAAAAGACGTTGATGTTTTATCAGAAAGGAGTCTTGGCGGTTTTTATACAGAAAGATTAAAAATTTTTCCGCCAGCAGTTTCTGTTTTAGAGGAAATTATTAAAAGACAAAATATTGATTTAAAAAATTTAAATGTGGCTGTTATTGGCTATGGTTTTTTAGTTGGAAAGCCAATTTCTTTTTATTTAAGTTCAAAAGTTAAAAGTATTTCTATTTTTAGAAGTAAAGACATTGATTTAAAACAAAGATTAAAAGAATTTGATTTGATTGTTTCAGGAGTTGGAAAAGCTGGACTTTTTAGTTCAAAAGATTTAAAAGAAAATGCTATTGTTATTGATTTTGGTTATGATTTTGATTCTAATGGAAAAATTTGTGGAGATTTTTTATACGAAAAAGATAAAGAAATAATTTATACTCCAACTCCAGGAGGAACTGGCCAAATTTTAGTAGCTAAATTATTTGAAAATTTTTATTTGTTAAATAAATTATTTAAAATATAAACTTTAAAAAGTTTTCCGCCAGAGGCGGATCCTCCTTCGGAGGAAAAAGTATAAAAGTTTAATAAAGTTTAAATAGTGCAAAAGTTTAAAAGGGTTTAAATAATAAGATTTAAACTTGTGCGCGCTCGAGGGATTGAACCTCGGACCTTCTCGGTGTAAACGAGACGCTCTGCCACTGAGCTAAGCGCGCTTGATTTGATTTTATGAAAAAAATTTTATAATGTAAAGATAGGATGTATAAATAAAATAAAAGTTTAAAAGTTTAAAAGTATAAAAGTATAAAAGTATAAAAGTTTAAGAAAGTTTAAAAGTTAAAGAAAGTTGAAAAGTTTAAGCGGGGTGTAGTGTAACGGCTAGCACGAGTCCTTTGGGAGGATTTAGTCCGGGTTCAAATCCCGGCACCCCGACAAGATAAATTTATTTATATCCTCAAATTAAATTTTTATATCTTTCTATTGTATTTTTTTTATTTTTTTTACATAATAATTTTAAAATGTCAAAAAAATTTAAATATGATTTTTTAGTTTTTGGAGCTGGCGGAATGCAAGGACAAATTGTTGTCCGCGATTTAATTTCTAAAAAATATAAAATTTTTGTTTCAGACCTTTCTGAATTTCATATTAATCCTATCTTAGAAAAATATCCTAAAATTCCTTATAAATTACTTGATTTAAGAAATTTAAATGAAACAATATCTTTAATTAAAAAAGTTAAGCCTTTTGTTGTTATAAATTGTGCTGAAGCTGATTGGAATTTAAATGTTTATAAAGCTTGTCTTGAAGCTCGGGCGAATGTTATTGATTTAGGAAGTGATATTCCAATGACAAAAGAACAATTAAAAATGGACAATCTTTTTAAAAAAAGAGAACTAATTGCAATAACTGGTTGTGGTTCTACCCCTGGAATTAATAATATTATGTTAAGTTATGCTTTAAATTTTGTTGAAAAAGTTAAAGACATAGAAGCTGGATTTTGCTGGAATTCAACAACAGAAGAATTCGTCCCTCCTTTTTCTATTCCAAGCATTGTTGAAGAATTTACAGAAAAAGCAACTCTTTTAAAAAGAGGAAAATGGATTAAGGTAATGCCTTTAAAAACTATAATTCCAAGAAGATTTAAAGAAATTGGGAAAAATAAATGTTTTTTTGTAAGACATCCAGAACCTTATACTTTTCATTTTTATTATAAAAATAAAGGATTAAAAAATATTAAATTTTATGCTGGATTTCCAGATCATTCTTTTTATACTATTTATAATTTTATTCAATTAGGTTTAGCAAGTAAGGAAAAAATAAAAATTAATGACGAAGAAATAACTCCTTTAAATTTTTTAACAGAAACATTAAGAACAATAGTTCCTTCTAAAAAATATAAAGAAAAAGAAATTTTATGGGTTTATATTAATGGAAAAGTTGATGGAAAAAATAAAAAAATTAAAATGGAATGTTTTACGGATACATTAAAAGGCTGGGAAAGCGCTGGTTGCAATATTGACACCGGTATACCAGCTTCAATTATTGGTCAAATGATTAGAAAAGGAGAAATAAATTCTTTTGGAAGTTTTGCTCCGGAAATTATCGTTCCACCGAATTTATTTTTTAGAAGGCTTAAAGAAAAGAAAATGCGCGTTTTTATGAATAACATTCAAATTAATTAAATGTCTTTAAATAATCATAAAAACAATTTTAAAAAATTTTGGAAACTTGGGATTGAAGAATATAATACAAACCATTTTGATATTAATTCTGATGGAGAACTTTTGGTAAGAGAAGGAAATTATCAATATAATATTTTTAATTTAATTAAAAAATATGGAACTCCAACTGAAATTGTTTTTCCAACCATTATTGAAAACAGAGTGCGCGATTTAATAGATACTTTTTCAGCTTATATAAAAATTTTAGGATATAAAGGCAAATTTTTTTATCATTATGCGATGAAAGTTAATCAAAATCGCGAGTTTGTTTTGCCTGCTGTTGCTGAGGGAGCTAATTTAGAAGTTTCTTCTGCTAATGAATTATTTTTAGTTAAAAAAATGTTAGAACAAGGCAAATTTAATTCTAAAATTAGAGTTATTTGCAATGGTCCAAAAACTTTAAAATATATTTCTTTAATTAATGAATTAAGAAGTCGCGGTCTTTTAATTATTCCTATTATAGAAGAATATAATGAACTTGAAGCTTTGCGTAAATTTAAAGGAGAATTAGGTATTAGAGTTAATATGGATATTAAAATTGGAGCGCATTGGGATAAAAAATTTAATCGTTTTGGATTTACAGAAGAAGAAATTTATAAAATGGGTAAAATTAAAAATTTATCTGTATTGCATTATCATTTATCAAGTCAAATTGAAAAAATGGATGGAATTTTATTGCCTTTAAAAAAAGCAATAGAAATTTATAGTCGTTTAAGAGAAAAAAATCCTGCATTAGATACTATTGATATGGGTGGAGGAGCTGGAATTCCTTATGAAAAGAAAAAACATTTTTACAAAGCTAAAACTTTAATACATCAAATAATAAAAACAGCTAAGTATTATTCTGATAAATTAGGAGTTAAACATCCAAATTTAATTACAGAATGGGGACGTTACGTTGTAGCTCCTGCTCAAATTACTATTTATAAAGTTTTAGCTGAAAAGCCAATTGAAAATAAAAGCGATCAAAAATGGTATATTATTGATGGAAGTTTTATGAATGATTTAATTGATACTTGGGCAATTCATCAAAAATGGCATGTTGTTCCTATTAATAATTTAAATACAAAAAAATTTCAAAAAACCTGGATAGTTGGTTCTTCTTGTGATAGTGATGATAAATATACTGCTGGCGGATCTTATATTCTTTTGCCAAGACTTGATGATACTAAAGATCTTTATATTGCTTTTTTTGATACAGGAGCTTATCAAGATTCTTTAGCATCACATCATTGTCTTTTATCATCTCCTTTAAAACTTGTAGCTTCAAATGGAGAAATAAGAATTGCGCGCAGACGCGAAACTCCTGATGACATAGGAAAAATTTTTGGATGGTAAGTTGATACAATTTTCAATTTTCCAATTTTATAGACATCACCCCGAAGTGTCGGGGCGAAGCAATCTCTTTGAATGAATTATGAATAAAAAAATCAAAACTCAAAGTTCAAAAGTCAAAACTACAACTCAAAAGTCAAAACTTTTAAAATTTTAAGTTTTAAGCTGAAGTTTTGAGTTTTGATTTTTGAGCTTTGAGTTTGTATTCGTATTATTCGCAAATTCGTACAAATTCGTATAATTCGGGTTATGGTTATTTATTGTTCTTGACTTTTCTATTTTAGGGCTTAATATTAAATCATTAGTACTTTTTTAAAACAATTAAATAAATATATAATTTCGCCAAATAATAGTTTGGCTCTTTTTTTGGTTGTAGGTCTTATTTTGACTTATTTTTCTTTTATTTTTAGAAATAATAATGTTAATGCTTATAATTTAGAGGAATTAGGCGTTATGGGTGGACCATTTAAGAATATAGATGATGTTGATTATGGAGTTTTAAGGCCAAATTTTGATAATGAAAATAAAAGCGAAGAAAATTTAGTTATTAACAATATGGGCAGTTTAGAAAGTAAAACACTCGGCGATTTCTCGGATAAAAATTTAAATAGTTCTTCTCAAAATAAAACAAAAGAAGAAAAATCTTCTTTAAAAATTGATTTTATTTTACCAACAAATGGAATAAATTGGGGTAAATTACATTCTCATAATGCTGTAGATATTGCCGCAAGTTGCGGAAATGATGTTGTTGCAAGCGCTTCTGGCTTGGTTGTTGCTTTAAGTTCTAATGGTTGGAATCAGGGTTATGGAAAATATGTTCAAATTGAGCATTTAGGAAAAATAAAAACTTTTTACGCGCATTTAAGTTCTGTAAATGTTTCTTTAGGTCAAAAAGTAAAACAAGGAGATAAAATTGGAGAAGTTGGAGATACCGGAGAATCAACGGGATGTCATGTGCATTTTGAGGTTTTAGGCGCAAAAAATCCATTTGCAAAAAATTAATTTAAAATGATATTTATGCTTTAATAATTTAAACTTTTATACTTTTAAACTTTTAAATTTTTTGTTTTAATAATTATTTTAAAAATATGTCTTCATTTTTATATATTTTACAGGAATTAATTAAGGAAAATTATTTTATAGCTTCCATTTTTTTATACTTGTCTATTATTTTTTTAGGAAACATAGCTTCTTTTATTGCTTTTTGGATTGTGGTTGTAAATAAAATTGGGGCTTTGGGTGTTTTGGGGATTTTGGTTTTAACTTATTTAGGGGATGTTTCTGGAGATATTCTTTGGTTTAATTTGGGAAAATTATTAAAAGACACAAGAATAGGTTTTTTTGTTTTAAAACATTTAGCGCATCAAAACAATAAATTTGAAAATGCTTTTTTAAAAAATGGTTTAAGATGGTTTATATTTTCAAAATTTTTTTACGGATCAAGCCCATTAATTGTTTTTTCTTTAGGTTGGTCAAATTATAATATTAAAAAAGTAATTAAAATTTCAGCAATTGCAAGCGCTTTTTGGGTACCGATTCTTTTTGGTTTATCTTTTGGGATTATTTTCGGAATTTTGCCGTTAAAAAATATTAATTTTTTAAATAAACTTGAATGGATTTTTATAATTGGAATTATTGCTTTTATTTTCACTGAAATTTTAATTTCTAAATTAATTAAAAAATTTTTATTACCTAGATTTCAATTTTTAAATAAGTATTTTAATAATGGAGAAGATAATAATATTACAGAAAATGGCAATATTGATTAATATATTTTTTTAGATTAAAATAATAATATGAGTAAAGAAAATTTTGAAAATAATGATAAAAATAAGGATGATAGAGAAAACGAAAAAGATAAAGAGAAAAACGATAAAAACAGCGAAGAAGAAAGTGATGCAGAAAATAAACTAGACAATGAAGCAGAAATTAGAAAATATTTTGAAAGATTTAAAAATGCAAACGAAGGAGATATACCTGTTTTAAAAGGAGAATCAGAAAATGATATTATTAAAAGAATGGAAGCAGGGGTTGGAAATTTATAGCAAAAGTAAGACGTTTAGATCTTGATGCAAATAAAATAAAAAAAGGGAGAGTTAAAGCAGTGGGTTTAGGTTTTGATGGATTTTTAATTTTTTGGACAGAGAAAGAAGAAGATTAAATTTTAACTTTAAAGGTCGTTTAAATAAATTAAAATTATGAAAGGATTTGTAGATAATATTGAAAAATTAACAAAGGAAAATAATAATTTTCGTAAAGTTTTATACACTGGTCGTTATAGCCAGCTTGTTTTAATGTCTTTGGCTCCTGGTGAAGAAATTGGAGAAGAAGTTCACGGATTAGATCAATTTTTAAGAATTGAGGAAGGCAAAGGAAAAGCAATTGTTGGAGCTTTAGAATACGAAATACAAGATGGGACAGCAATAGTTGTTCCTGCTGGCACATTGCATAACGTGATAAATACAGGAGATGTACCTTTAAAACTTTATACAATATATTCTCCTCCAAATCATCGTGATGGAGTATTGCACCCAACTAAAAACGATGCTATGGTAGACGAAGAGCATTTTGATGGCATAACAACAGAATAAATAAAACTATGAATAAGCTTTGGATTTTATTTGGATTTTTATCAGCTTTATTTGCGGCTTTAGTTGCTATTTTTGGCAAAATTGGAGTTAAAAATATTGACACAACACTTGCAACAACTGTTAGGGCTGTAATTATGGCTTTATTTTTAATTATTGTTTCTTTGGTTTTAGGGAAGCAATCTTTAATTTCTCAAATTAATTCAAAAGCAATGCTTTTTATTGTTTTATCAGGTATTGCAGGAGCTTTATCTTGGCTTTCTTATTTTTTAGCTTTAAAAATTGGAGAAGTTAAAGGCGTTGCTGTTCTTGATAGATTTAGCGTTGTGCTTGCAATTTTGCTTGCAGCGTTATTTTTAGGAGAAAGTATAACAGTTAAAAATTGGATTGGGATGATTTTAATTACTGCTGGTTTGCTTTTATTTATATTATAGTTATCCACAGTTTGATCTTTTAAAATATTGATATTTTAGTTATAATATAATTAATATAAAGGTCGATTAATTAATAAATTAATTAGAATAAAAAATGAATATACAAAATTGGACAGATGTAATTGTTTTATCTTTGCAAAACGTTTGGATTAGTGTTGTTTCGTTTTTGCCAACATTAATTGTTGCAATTATTATTTTGCTTGTTGGTTTGTTTGTTGCTTCTGTTTTAGGATCTTTAGTTGAGAAAATTTTTGACGCATTAAAACTTGATGTTTTTCTTTCAAAAACATTAGGTCTTGCTAGTTATTTTGAAAGAGCGGGTCTTAATTTAAGAGGAGCATATTTCCTTGGCCAATTAGTTAATTGGTTTTTAATCATATCATTTTTATTGGCTGTAACGGATATGCTCGGACTTTATGCTTTTTCTAATTTCTTAAAAGATGTTTTAAATTATATTCCAAACGTTGTAGCAGCAGTTTTAATAATGCTTGCCACATTTGTTGTTGCTAATTTCTTAAGAAGAGTTGTTTCAGCTTCTGTTGCAAGCGCAAGACTTCATGCTTCAAAATTTTTAGGAACATTAACTTGGTGGTCTGTTGTTGTTTTTGGCCTTTTAACAGCTTTAGTTCAATTAAATGTTGCAGTATCAGTAATTAATACTTTAATTACTGGATTTATTGCAATGCTTGCTTTAGCTGGTGGTTTAGCTTTTGGATTAGGAGGAAAAAGTTATGCTGAATATTTAATTAATAAATTAAGAGAACATACAGAGCATAGATAAAAATTAAAAATAAATTTTTATTAAAACCGCTTGGTGTTTTAGTTGTGAGGCTAAAATTATCAGGCGGTTTTAATTTTTGTATTTTTAAAAAAGATATTTTAATATTTAAATTATGAAAAATATTTATTTTGATTATGCCGCAACAACACCAATTGACCCAACTGTTTTAAAAGAAATGAATTTTTATTTTACAAAAGAATTTGGCAATGCTGGGTCATTACATTTTTTTGGTCAAAAAGCAATAACAGCATTAGATTTAAGTCGCGAAAAAATAGCTAAATTTATTGGAGCTGATTTTAAAGAAATTATTTTTACAAGCGGAGCAACAGAGTCTAATAATTTAGCTTTAAGAGGAATTTTTTTAAAATTTAAAAAAATAAATCCTGAAATTACTCCAAAAATTATTATTTCTTCAATTGAACATGAATCTATTTTAGAAACAGCTCGTTATTTAGAAAATTATGGAGCAAAAGTTATATATTTAAAAGTTAATAAATATGGTTTTATAGATTTAAAACAATTTAAAAAAGAACTTGATAAAAGCACAATTTTAGTTTCAATTATGTATGCTAATAATGAAATTGGCACAATTGAACCAATTAAAGAAATTTCTCAAATTATTCTTAATTTTAAAAAAGAGCATAATTTAAATTATCCATTTTTTCATACAGATGCTTCACAAGCTTTTCAATTTTTAGATTGCAATGTTCTAAATTTAGGAATTGATTTAATGACTCTTTCTTCGCATAAAATTTATGGTCCAAAAGGAATTGGTGCTTTATATATTAAAAAAGAAATTCAAAATTATATAGAGCCTCAAATTACTGGCGGCGGGCAAGAATTTAATTTAAGATCAGGAACAGAAAATATTGCATCAATAGCTGGTTTTTCTAAGGCAATTGAATTAGCTTTTAATTTACGTCAAAAAGAATTTAAAAGAATTTATGATTTAAGAAATTATTTTTGGAAAAAAATAAAATTAATTTTAAAAGATATAAAATTAAATCAAGAGCTAAATTTTAAAAATACTTTACCAAATATTTTAAACATTTATTTTCCTGGAAAAAATTCAAGCGAACTTATAACAAAATTTGATTTAGCTGGCATAGCTGTTTCTTCTGGATCAGCTTGTAAAGCAAGATCTCCTGAGCCATCGCATGTTCTTTTATCTTGCGGATATAGTAAAGACAGAGCCGTACAAAGCTTGCGTTTTAGTTTTGGAAAATTTACAAAAAAACAAGATATTGACAAAGCTTTATCTCTTATTAAAATAATAAAATTATGAGAGCATTTTTAAAAATTAAAAATTCAAAATTTTTACAAGGTTTTTTATTAGGATTTTCTATATTTTTGCTATTTTTGTTTTTAAAATATCAAATTAATATTGTAAAAGCAGATTTTTGGAGCGATTTAAAAAATTTCTTAAATCCGCAAACACAAAACATAAAAGAACAAAAAGAAAATACTTTAGAAAACAAAGAAAATTCTTTATATAAACCAGCCTTTGATTATGAAAAAGCGGTTATAGAAGCAGTTAAAAGAGTTTCTCCTTCTGTTGTTTCAATAACTATTTCTAAAAATGTTCCAATAATTGAACAATGTCCTTATAATCCTTTTTCTAATTTACCTCCGGATATTCAAGAATTTTTTGGAGATCAATTCCCGCAATTTTATGCTCCTTGCGAAAAAGGTAAAAAAATGCAAGAAGTTGGATCTGGAACAGGATTTATTATTTCTTCTGATGGTTTAATTTTAACAAATAAACATGTTGTTTTAGATGAAAAAGCTTCTTACACTGTTTTAACAAATGATGGCAAAAAATATGATGCAAAAATTTTAGCGCGAGACCCTCAAGAAGATTTAGCTGTTTTAAAGATTAATGCAAATAATTTGCCTGTTGCTCCTTTAGGGAATTCAGATGATTTAGAATTAGGGCAAACAGCTATTGCAATTGGTAATGCTTTAGGAGAATTTAGAAACACTGTTTCAGTTGGTGTTATTTCAGGATTAGCGCGTACTGTTAGAGCTGGGAGTTTAGGTTATGAAGAAACAATTCATAATGTTATCCAAACAGATGCGGCAATTAATCCTGGAAATTCAGGAGGGCCTTTAGTTAATTTAAAAGGTGAAGTTATTGGTATAAATACAGCAATGGCTTCAGGAGCTGAAAATATTGGTTTTGCTATTCCTATAAATAAAGCTAAACGCGATATTGAATCAGTTAAAACAAAAGGTAAAATAGAAGCGCCGTTTTTAGGAATAAGATATTTAACAATTAATTCTGAATTAGCTAAAGAAAAGAAATTATCTGTTGATTACGGAGCTTTAATTGATTCTGATGGCAAAAATCCAGCAATTGTTTCTGGATCTCCTGCAGAACGCGCTGGTCTTAAAAAAGGGGATATTATTTTAGAAATTAATGGCCAAAAAATTACAGAAGATAATACTTTAGGTTCTGTAATTAGTCGTCTTTCTCCCGGAGATACAATAGATTTAAAGATTTTGCGCGACGGCAGAGAATTAAATTTAAAAGTTGTTTTAGGAAAATACCCTGAAAATCAAAATTAAAAGTGAAGTGTTTTCTATATTATCGTTAGCCTGTTACGTAATATAAAACAATATCTATAGATGAAGCATGAAGCAGGAATTATAAATTTTAAATTTTGAATTTCGAATTTTGAATAAAATTCTAATTTTTAAATTTTGAAACGTTTCTAATTTTAATCATTCAAAATTTATTCAAAATTAAAATCTGCCTGCCTGTAGGCAGGTTCGAAATTCTCCTCCGAAGAAGGATCCGCCTACGGCGGAAAAATTCATCTTTGGGATTGCTTCGTCCCGAAAATTCGGGACTCGCAATGACTACCAATAATTAAGTTTTGACTTTTAAGTTGTAGTTTTGACTTTTGACTTTTGAGTTTTGAGTTTATTTTTATTCGTATTATTCATAAATTCGGATACATTCGGACAATTCGGATTATAGTTTTTTGCCTCTTGAATTTTGAGTTCCAAAAATATGAAAATTTAACTTTAATAAAATAAAAAATTTATTAAAAATTTTTAAAACTTTTAAGAATATCTTTAATATGTTTTAATAATCATTTTTGCAATTAATCTTTTTTTAAATTAAAATAAATTCTTATGGATAAGAAAATAATTTTAAATGTAAAAAATTTATGCGTTTCTTTAGGAGGAGAAGAAATTTTAAAAAATTTATCTTTTAGTGTTTATGAAGATGAAGTTTTGGCTATTTTAGGTCCTAATGGCGGAGGAAAAACAACTCTTTTAAAAGCTTTGTTAAATATTGTGCCTTACAAAGGAGAAATAAAATGGAAAGAAAATATAAAAATAGGGTATGTTCCTCAAAGATTAAACCAAATAAAAGATGTTCCTTTAAATATTAAAGAATTTTTTGAATTAGAAGATATTAAAACAGAAGAAACTTTAAATATTTTAAAAATTTTAGGATTAAACGAAGATGTTTTGTTTAAAAAAATAAATGAATTATCAAGCGGCCAATTTCAAAGAATTTTAATTGGTTGGTCAATAGCAAAAGATCCAGAAGTTTTATTATTTGATGAACCATTAACAGGAATTGATATTGGAGGACAGGAAACAGTTTATAATCTTTTAGCTAAATTAAAAAAAGAAAAAAAATTTACAATTATTTTTGTAACACACGAACTTTCTATAGTTAATAATCTTGCGGATAATGTTTTGTGTTTAAATAAGCAAATGCTTTGCAATTCTACTCCAGAAAAAGTTTTAAACCCCGAGCTTCTTTCAAAACTTTATTCAGAAGAAGTAAAATTTTATCATCATACTCATTAATATTATAAAATTATGGATCAAATTTATTTAAGTTTAATAACGGGAATTTTTATTGGAGGAGCAGCTGCTTTTTTGGGAACATTAATGCTTCCGAAAAAAATGACTTTATCAGCTGATCCTTTATCTCATTTAGCTTTGCCTGGCGTGGCTTTAGCATTGCTTTATAACAAAAGCATTTGGCTTGGAGCTTTTCCTTTTGTTTTTGTTGGAATTTTTTTAATTTGGTTTTTTGAAAGAAAAACAACTCTTTCTTTTGAAGCTTTAACAGCGGTTATTTTTTCAACAAGCGTTGCTTTGGCTTTTTTATTTTTGCCGATTGAGCAAGCAGAAGAAGCTTTAATTGGAGATATTTTAAAAATTAATTTTAATGAAATGATTTTTGCTGTAATTTTAAGTTTAATTATTATTTTTATAACAGAAAAAATATACAAAAAAACAACATTAATAAATATTTCAGAAGAATTAGCTATTTCTCAAAAAATAAATGTTTCAAAATATAATTTAATTTATTTAATTTTAGTTGGAATAATTGTTGTTTTAGGAGTAAAAATGGTTGGAGGGCTTTTAACAGCGGCTTTAGTTGCAATTCCAGCAGCAACAAGCAAAAACATTTCAAAAAATTTAATCCAGTTTAAGATAATTAGTATTGTTTTTGGCGTTTTAAGTTCTATTTTAGGAATTTATTTAAGTAAAATTTTATCTTTACCAGCCGGTCCTTTAATTATTATTGTTAGCGCCTTAATCTTTTTAATTTCAGTGTTTAAGAATAAATAAACGATTAAATTTATTTATATAAAGATAATATAAAGATAAATTGTTAAAATTTTTAATAAAATATAGGTAAAATACAGGATGGTGATATACATAGTTATACACATTGATTTATTTTTAAAAAATTATTATAATTTAAAATAATAAAAGGTCATAATTTATTAAAATATGCCAAAAGAAAAAAAAGAATCATTAGGTAATCTTAGAGAAAAAACAAAGTACGAAAAGCCAGAAGACGTTGAAGAATTGGAAAAGGAATTAAAAGAAAGAGGAAGATTGATGGTCGGATGGATTAGTAAGCTTGTTACTTCAAGAATGGAAGATATAGAAGGAGGTTCTAAAGAAGCAAAATCAAGCGCCTCATCAAAGGAAAAAGAAGATGAAAGATGGAGTGAGCAAAGAACAGAAAGAACAATTGCTGAATTACAAGACAGAATTTCTGTTTTAAAAGATATAGAAAGAGTTGTTGATCCTTATATTAAAAAAGAAAGAAATTCAGAAGAAAAAATAGAAATATACAAAAAAGAGACTCTTAAATTGGTTGAAGAAATATCTAAAAAAGAAAAAGAAGGAAGTGGAATAAAAGAATTAGTAGAAGCTTTTTCGGAAGAAAGATTAAATCAATTAAAATGGTTTGAATTAGAAAAATTACCACCTATTTTAGAAAAAGTTAAAAATGGCGAATTATTAACTGAAAAAGAAGCGGGATTTTTAAGATATTGCGCTTATTTCCGATTTGAAGAAACAAACGAAGAAGAGTCTAAAAAATCAGAAGAACAAGAAGAATCTCAGAAAACAAAAGCAACATCAGAAGAACAAGAAGAAGGACCAAAACCACCAGAACCTCCAAAATCTCCAGAACCAGAACCAAAAACACCAGAACCCCCACAACCAACACCAGAACCAAAGCCAAAATCTCCAGAGCCACCAGAACCGCCAAAACCTCCAGAACCCTTTCCTGTTCCGCCATCGCCAGAGCCAACATCAAAACCACCATCTCCAGAGCCACCAGAACCAACACCAGAACCTTCAGAATCACCAGAACCAAGCCCTTCAATTGAGGATATTGAAAAAAGGGTACTTTCATTAGAAGAAGCTGAAAATAATTTAAATAGAGCAAGAGAAGAATATTTAAGACAGTATAGAGAACGTATTACATTGCGTTTTCAAATAAATAGAGAAAGAGATGAAAATGTTAAATTACAATTACAAAGTAGGTTAAGAGAATCAGAATTAATTTTAAATAATGCTAAAAGATTATACGATAGAGCTCTTGAAGAATATAAAATAGCTTTATATTTTGATTTATTGCGTAGGAAAAAAGAATATCTTTTTAATAGAATTAGAGATCAAAAAGAAGATATTATTATTGCAAGGATTAAAAAAGAAAATCCTGAAATCAGCGAAAATGAATTAAATGTTATTGTTAATGAGCAGGTTCAAAAAGAAGTTGAAGAAATTTTTGTTTCTGAAAAACAAGAAATTCAAAAAGAAGTAATAGGAATTATTGCATATAATGTTTTACAAAGGCAAGAACAATTAGCTCAAGAAGAACAAAATATTTTAAGACAAGAAAATGAAAGATGCGCTGGATTTTTTGGTAGGCTATGGAATAGATATAAAGGATTATCTTATGGAAGAAAAGCATTAATTGGTGCCGGTATAGCAGGATTATTAGGCGGAGGATTTGCTGCTGCAGGAGGAGCAGGGTTTGCTGCTTTGGGTATAGGATCTGCTTTTTTTGCTAGGAGATTTTTTGGTGGCTTTGTAGTTGGTGGAGGTATTAAAGGCACCGCAGACCGTTTAATTAGTCGCAAAGAAAGACGTACTTTAGACAAAGAAACAGCACAAAAAATAGATCAAATTAGCCAAGAAATAAGTTCTTTAATTAATAATCCAGAAAAAGCTCCTAAAAATTATGAAAATTGGTTGAAATTAGCAAACCATTTAGATACAAGATTAAATGATGTTTTAGCTGAAAGAAATCGTATTAGAGAAGAAAGCGATAAAAGAAGGAGACGATGGACATTAATTGCTGCTTTAATTGGTGGTTTAACTGCAAATGCTGATAATTTATATAATTTTGTAACTGGTCATTCTGCTGTTAGCGGAGTTGAAGGAGGAGTTCCATCTGGTAAGGGCGCGGGCGTGGGGGGAACGACAACTGGAGCGGTTAAAGAATTTGTACCACCTTCGCCTAAACCCCCAGAAAATTTTATACTCACCGAACCGCAGCCAGAGATAACACCAGATATGGCATCAGGCGTTCCTTCGCTAAGTCCAGAAATGCAGAAAGTTTTAGATGCAATAAGTCAACAAACAAAAGCTGGTGGATTTCCTGTGCCAGTTGGTCGGGGAGGTTTTTGGGAAGCGGCTAAAGCTCTTCAACATCATTTAAATATTTCAGATACGGATTTTGGTTCTGCTTGGAGCAAAGCTGTAGTAACAGATCCTATTTCAGGAAAAGTTTTTAATTTGCCAGATGCGCATTGGGTATATTCAGCAGATCCTAAAAACTTTGCTTCTTTAGTTTATAACCCAACAAAAAATGTTTTTGAAGCCATAGTTGCTCCAAAAGTACAAATCGGCGATGCTGAAAAATTACTTGAAGCTTATTATAGGTTGGATAAGCCAGTCCCGTTAGCTGTTTTAAAATCAATAGGTAAATTACCTTAATAAATACTTAAAAGGTCGTTGTAGATAAAATTTAAAATTAAAAATGGCATTAACACAAGAAGAAATAAGAGATTATTTGTCTAAAAATTTATTTGACGAAATTGATCTTGAAAATATTCCAGAAGAATCAAGATATGAAATTTTAAATAAATTAGCAGATGTAGTTTATTTAAGATTCATTAATAAACTTACAGAGCTTTTATCTGATGAAGATATGGATATTTTAGAGGATTTATTGCAAAGAGAAGCAGCAGATGAATTTCAGCAATTTATTGAAAAGCGTGTTCCTAATTATAATGATATTTTATCGGAAATTATTGCTGAAGAAAAAAAGCTTTTAATAGAGTCAACTAAAATATAATAAATTAAATCTTAATAAATTATAGCTTGAAAAATTTCTAAAATTTTTCAAGCTATAATTTTTATATGTTACAAAATTTATGTTTTTTAAAATCCTATTTGAATTTATTTAAGTAAAATTTTATCTTTTAGAGCCGGTCCTTTAATTATTATTGTTAGCGCTTTAATTTTTTTGATTTCAGTGTTTAAGAGGAAATAATTGTAAAAAATTCTTGATTTATTTTTTTAAAAAAATATAATAAAAAACAAGTCCCCATAGTTCAACGGATAGAACGGCTCCCTTCTAAGGAGCAGATCCGGGTTCGATTCCTGGTGGGGACGCAAATTAAATTAAGCCTATTTTGTCTTTTATTTTTTGAAAATTTATTTTAGCTATTTCCGAAGCTTTTTTGTCGCCTTGATTTAAAATTTTAATAACATCTTTTTTGTTTTTTAAAAGCTCTTTTCTTTTTTGCTGAATTGGTTTTAATGTGTTTAAAATAACCTCAGCTAATTCTTTTTTAAATTCAAAATAACCTTTGTTTTTAAATTTTTCTACAACTTGATTTGGAGTCAACCCTCCAAATTCTGAAAAAATTAAAACTAAATTAGAAATAGCAGGTCTATTTTCTGGATCATAACCAATAGTAGATTCAGAATCAGTTACAGCTGTTTTTATTTTTTGTTTAATAATTTCTTCTGAATCACAAATATAAAGACATCCTCCTGGCAATGTTTTTGACATTTTTTTGTTAGGATTATTTAAACTCATTACGCGCGGAATTTTTGTTAATATTTCTTTAGGCTCTTTGAATGTTTTTCCAAAGCGCGCATTAAAAGCCCTAGCAATATCTCTTGTTAATTCTAAATGTTGAAGTTGATCTTCTCCAACAGGAACAAAATCAGCGTTATAAAGCAAAATATCAGCAGCCATAAGAACAGGATAATCAAAAAGTCCCGCATTAGGATTATGCCCTTCTTGAATTTTTTCTTTGTATTCAATCATATTAGACAATCTTCCAGTAGAAACCAAATTATTAAAAATCCAGGCTAAATTAGCATGTTCTAAAATATGAGATTGAATAAAAAATATTGACTTAGAAGGATTAATTCCTAAAGCCAAAGTATCCACAACCATATTAAATATTTCTTTTTCTTTTTCTTTAGGATCAAAATTTACAGTTAAAGAATGATAATCAGCAATAAAATAAAAACATTTATATTTATTTTCATTTTGCAATTCTATTGCTTTTTTAATAACGCCTAAATAGTTTCCGATATGTAGAGTGCCGCTTGGTTTTAATCCACTAACAATTATTTTTTTATTTTTAGTCATTTTAAAATTAAATTTCAATAACAACAGGCAAAACCATTGGACGACGTTTAGTTTTATTATACAAAAATTGGCTAATTTGTTCACGAATTAAAGTTTTTAAATAATCTGGATCAACATCTCTTTGACCTGCAAGACGAGCAATTATTCCTCTTAATTTTTTCCTTATTTCTTCTAAAAGCTCTTGATTTTCTCTTAAATAAATAAATCCGCGCGAAATAATATCAGGGCTTTTTAGTAAATTACCTGTTCTTTTGTCTATAGTTGTTATTAAAACAAGCATACCTTCTTTTGCTAAGTTTCTGCGATCGCGCAAAACAACTTCTTCAACATCTCCAATTCCTAAGCCGTCAACCATAACATAAAAAGCTGGAATTTTTTCTCCTGTAACTATAAATTTATCAGGATAAAGCTCTGCAACTTCTCCGTTATCCATTAAAATTACATTTTTTGATGGTATACCAACCTCGCGCGCGTTTTGAGCATTAGCTGCTCGCATAAAATAATATCCGTGCACAGGCACAACAAATTTTGGCTGAATCAATTTCATAACAAGTTTTAAATCTTCTTTTGGAGCATGTCCTGATGAGTGAATATCAATTAAATCTGAATGATAAACAATAGCTCCTTGTCTTGCTAAATTATCTTTAACTGTTTGCACACTTCTTTCATTTCCAGGAATTATAGAAGAAGATAAAACAACTGTGTCTCCAGGTTTAATTTTTACTAAGCGATGCTCATTGTTTATTATACGCATTAAGCTTGCATTTGGTTCTCCTTGCGCTCCTGTTGATAAAATTAAAATTTTATCATCGCGATATTTATTAATATCTTCTAAAGGAATAATAGTTCCAGGGCTTGTTTTAATAAATCCTAAATTTTGAGCAATTAAAACATTTGCTTTCATTGAATAACCGGAAAAAGCAACTTTTCTTCCTAATTTTTCAGCAATTTTTATGATTTGTGCAATTCTATCAAGCAAAGAAGAAAAAGTTGCAACAATTATTCTTCCGTCTGATTTTTTAAAAATTTCTTCTAAATTTTTAGAAACAATTTTTTCGGATAAAGTATAACCTTCCCTTTCAGCATTAGTTGAATCAATCATTAAACTGTGAATTCCCAATTTTCCAATATTTTTAAATTCATCTAATCCATAAGGTTTGCCATCTTCATCATAATCAATTCTAAAATCCGCAAAATTAACAACATTTCCAATTGGCGTATGAAGCACAATACCCGATGATTCAGGAACAGTGTGCGGCACACCAAAAAAAGTAGCTTCAAAATAATTAGAAAGGCGAATATGATCTCCGCTTTTTATTTCAACAATATTTAATTTCGGGCTGTTTGGGAAATCTTCTTGTCTTTTTAAAACAATTGCTTTTGTTAAAGATGTTGCATAAATAGGAGGATTGCCTAAATCTTCAATAATATAAGGGATAGCTCCAATATGGTCATAATGAGCATGTGTTAAAATTAAAGCAACAATATTAGATTTTTTTTCTTTTAAATACGAAGTGTTTGGAATAATATAATCTATTCCCGGGGTTTCTTCTTCTGGAAATTGTAATCCAGCGTCAACCACAACAATTTCGTTTTTATATTCAAAAAACATACAATTTCTGCCAATTTCTTCAAGTCCTCCCAAAGGGACAAATCTTAAAGGAGTATCTTTTTGAGCGCTTTTTTCAATTGTTTTTCTTTGCGTTCTTCTTGACTTATTTTGCTCTAAATTTTTTTGAGCTAAATTTAAAAACCTTGAATTTATTTTTGTGCTTGAATTTTTTGTTTTTATCATTTTTTTATTTATTTTTTATTGACTTTTTTAATAATGAAAAAAATATTAATTAATTTTTATTTTATATTAATACTATAATTTGTAAAATCTTTTATAACAAATCTCTCAATTGCATAATCCTCTTAATCCTACAATTTCCTTAATCACACAATCTCCTCAATCGCATAATTCCCTTAATCGCACAATCCCCCGTGGTGGAAGATAGGAGTTCCGAAGTTTCGGGACGACGTAAGAAACCCGAAGGTGTCTTATCCTCCGAAGGAGGATCCTCCTTTGGAGGAAGCGGGGGTCGGGGGATTGTGCCTGGGGTGGAATTTGAACGTCGTCCCGATTACTCGGGACTCCTAAGAAACCTCTCGGTTTCTTACGTCACTCGCTTCGCTCGTTCCTATTTTCCTACACGGGAAAACTCCCGTTTTCCCTGCCTACCGGCAGGCAGGCCGACCCCTTTCCCGTTCAAATTGCCTTTTTGATTTTATATCTTATATCTTTTTAATCTGTTTTTGTTTTGCTCTGTGCCCGGGGTGGGATTTGAACCCACAGTTTCCGTAATGGAACACGGATCTGAACCGTGTGCGTATGCCAATTCCGCCACCCGGGCTTTTAATTTTTAAAATATATTAATTTTGCCCGGACACATTTAAACTTTTAATAAAAATCAATACGGTATTATTCTTAGATTTTTCAAATTAAATTTTATATTAACATAATTTTTAATAAAAAGCAAATTTTAATATTTTATTTTTTATTATAAAATAAAATTAGGAGGCTAAAATGCGGTGTAAGGAGTGTTGTGTTGCTTTTGCTATACTAGAGGAAAAAATCCTCTGGCGCGGCGAGTTGTATCATCGTCGCTGTCTTACTCGTAAGATAGCGGCGCAGGCGCAAAAAGGGGATAAGATTAAAAAAAATAAATTTTTTATTTATGACAAAGATCTTGTCCTCTCATCTTTTCCTGGCACATATAATGTTTATTTGTATGCGCCCCAAAAATAAGCCCATCAAAAGCATTTTAAGGTGGGCTTAAAATTTTAGATTAGATTTTATTAAAAAATTTATTCTAATAATTCTCCTTGTCTTATAATTTTTAAATGTTTATAAGCAGCTGGCAAAACTATTCTTCCTGCAGAAGTTCTTTGTATAAATCCTAAAGTAATTAAATATGGCTCATAAATATCTTCAATAACTCCTGAATCTTCATTTAAAGCAGCTGAAAGAGTTTTTAATCCAACAGGTCCTCCATTAAATTTTTTAATAATAATTTCAATTAATCTTCTGTCTTGAGGTTCAAGTCCAAGTTCATCAATTTCTAATAATTCCAATGTTTTTTCTACTTCTTTTTCAGTTATAACATCCGCATCATTTACCAAAGCATAATCTCTGCTTCTTTTTAATAATCTATTTGCAACTCTTGGGGTTGAACGCGATGCGCGCGCTAACATATTTAAAGCTCCATCTGTTATTTTTGTTTTTAAAATTTTGGCTGAACGTTTTAAAATAGCAATAATATCATCTAATTCATAAAAATTTAATCTAAATGTTGCTCCAAATCTTGAGCGTAAAGGATGCGAAAGCAAATTTTCTCTTGTTGTTGCTGCAATTAAAGTAAAAGGAGGCAAATCAATTGCTAAATTTCTTGCAGACGGTCCTTTACCAATAATTAAATGCAATTTTCTTGATTCCATTGCAGGATAAAGTACTTCTTCAATTAAACGATTAATTCTATGTGCTTCATCAATAAATAAAACATCTCCGGCTTCTAAATTAGTTAAAACAGCGGCAATATCTCCCATTTTTTCCAAAGCAGGACCAGAAGTTATTTTAATTTGCCCTCCAAGTTCTTGTGCTATTAAATAAGCTAATGTTGTTTTTCCTAATCCAGCTTGCCCTGATAAAAGAATATGATCCATTGCTTCTCTTCTTTTTTTAGAAGCTTCAATCATTATTTTAAGATGGCGTTTGATTTTTTCTTGACCAACATACTCATCCCAATTTTTGGGCCTAAGCATTTGATCAATTGTTTTGTCTTCTAAAATATAATTCTCTTTTTTTTGCATTTGTGTTATAATAATATTAAATTTACTATAAATAAATTTTATAGTATAATTATAGCATAGTTTAATGAATTATTTAATAAAATCAATAAAGATATTGACAAATTTTATTTTTTGTGCTATATTATGATATAGAATATAAATAATTTGGTTAATTTACATCTGGGGGCAATGAGTTATTCTTTGTTCAAGGACGATTGGGTTCCGGCGCAATCTATCCGCAAAAATAACTCTTTAATTCTTTTTTTTAAAATTTATCCCCTTATGGGAAAATTCGCCCCCAGATGTAAGTTAATTCATCCATTCAATTGGGCCTGTTGCGCCTTCTACTTCTTCAAAAGTTGTAATTCCTGACAAAACTTTTAATATGCCGTCTTCTTGCATTGTTGTCATTTGTTTTTTATTAGCTAATTCTTTTAAAACACTCCATGAAACTTCTTTTAAAATCAATTGTTCAACATCAGGACCGCCTTCAAAAAATTCAAAAATAGCTACTCTTCCTTTATATCCTATGTTGCTGCATTTTTCGCATCCAACTGGTTTATAAATTTTAAAATTTTTATATTCTTCTTTATTTACTCTTTGAGGCAATTTTTCAATAAATTGTTCTATTTTTGATTTTAATTCTTCGTTAATTTCAACTTCTTTTTTGCAATTATCGCATAATTTACGAACCAATCTTTGAGCAATAGATAAAGAAAGAGCAGGACCAATTG
>Ga0272446_1000819_pt1 | contig 47409 bp, 62 predicted proteins | sample YNPCB0061_FD_194587 | JGI IMG/M metagenome (GOLD analysis project Ga0272446, IMG submission 194587) | Hot spring microbial mat communities from Yellowstone National Park, WY, United States - YNP-CB-006-1 | ecosystem: Environmental > Aquatic > Thermal springs > Hot (42-90C) > Sediment | place...
GATCGTCTCACCCACCACTGCGACATCCTCGAATCCGGCAACGATTCCTTCCGCTTCAAACACCGCAATCAGGCACGGTAACCCTGGTCAAAATTCAACGCCGATGGGTGGTCAAAATTGCGCGCTGGGCGCCAGGGATGTTGAGAATACCCAGGGCTGCCAGGACCAGGAACCACGCGGCGGTGAGGGGGCCGAACAGGGCGCCCACCTGGCCAGTGCCTCGTTTCTGCACCGCGAACAGGCCCGACAGCACGCCCAGGGTGATGGGCACCACCCAGGGCTTGAACACGGGGGTGGCGATTTCCAGCCCTTCCACGGCGGAGAGCACGGAGATGGCCGGGGTGATGACGCCGTCGCCATAGAACAGGGCGGCACCGAACAGACCCAGCAGCATGAGGGCGCGGGCCTGGCGGGTGTTCTCTGCGCAGCGCTGCACCAAGGCCATGAGGGCCATGATGCCACCCTCGCCCTGGTTGTCGGCGCGCATGATGAAGGCGGCGTACTTCACCGACACCACCCCCACCAGGGACCAGAAGATCAAGGATAGGATGCCCAGGATGTTGTCCGGGGTGATGGGCACCGGATGGTGCAGTCCGCCGAATACCTCCTTCATGGTGTACAGGGGGCTGGTGCCGATGTCGCCGTAGACCACACCCAGGGCGGCCAGGGTCAGGGCGGGGAGGCGGCTGTTGCTGTCATGCATGGTGCTATTCCAGAAAGGTTTTCCCCCTTTGAGAAAGGGGGAAGAAAGGCAGCGTGTAGCCCAGTTCCGTGAGCAGGTGCCGGGGCTGGGCCGGATCGGCCTCCAGCTTGTGGCGCAGTCGGCCCACGTAGACGCGCAGGTGGTGGCCGCGCCCGGCGTAGCCCGCCCCCCTCCGCCAGCAACTGGCGTTGGGCGAGCACCAGGCCACGATGGGCGATGAGAGTGGTGAGCAGGTGGGTATTCCCGGGGCGTGAGGTGGACTGGCTGCCGGGCCCGGGTGACGCTGCGGCGGGCCAGGTCGAGCAGGTTAACAACCTTGCCGGACAGGCGCAGGCCTGGTCGCGCGGGGCCCTTGCGGTTTCCCAGTGTTGCTCCGGCATGTCCACCGGCAGGGCCTGGTTGTCGGCCAAGCCCACCAGAGTGGTGAGGCCGCAGGCGGCAGCCGTGAGGGAATAGCCACAGAGGGGGTGGGGCGTGACGGAAAACAGCAGGGGCATGGGAGACACTTGAATGACGAATAAATCCATCATGGCACCCATGCCATAAAAACGGTGTAAACGGACCTCGTCGGCATCGCTGTATCAAATCCGACAATCCCCCCCCGCCGTGTGTTTCCAGACAGGGGAGGGGAGGGGAATCCGTAAATTTCACCCAATATAACAGTGTGTTAGGGCTTGTTTAGGGATTGGCATGAGCCTTGCGAAAAGAAGACTACACAATCTTATTCAGGAGCCCAACATGATCAACCTGACCCCCAAGGCCCAGTCCGCCATCGCCAACTTCATCAAGGGTTCCGCCACTCCCGTGGCCGGCCTGCGCATCGCCATCTCCGGAGGTGGCTGCTCAGGTTTCCAGTACGGCATGACCTTGGAAGAAACCAAGGGCGACGAAGACGTGGTGGTGGAATGTGGCGATGTCACCCTCTTCGTGGACCCCTTCTCCGCGCCCCTGCTGAACGGTGTGACAGTGGATTTCGTGGACAGCCTGAACGGCTCCGGCTTCAAGTTCGAGAACCCCAACGCCAGCAGCAGCTGCGCGTGCGGTTCCTCCTTCTCCGCTTAATACCACTCATAAGGAGCGCGGCCATGTGGGATTACTCTGACAAGGTCAAGGAACACTTCTTCAGCCCTCGCAACTCCGGCGTCATGGAAGACGCCAACGCCGTGGGCGACGTGGGCTCCATCAACTGCGGCGACGCCCTGCGCCTGATGCTGAAGGTGGACCCGGAAACGGAAACCATCCTGGACGCCCGCTTCCAGACCTTCGGCTGCGGCTCCGCCATCGCCTCGTCATCGGCCCTCACCGAGATCATCAAGGGCATGACCCTGGACGATGCCCTGAAGGTGTCCAACCAGGACATCGCCGACTATCTGGACGGTCTGCCTCCCGAAAAGATGCACTGTTCCGTCATGGGCAGGGAGGCCCTGCAAGCCGCCGTGGCCAACTACCGGGGCGAAGCGTGGAAGGATGACCACGAGGAAGGCGAACTGATCTGCAAATGCTTCGCCATCGACGCGGTGCTCATCGAGGAAACCGTACGGGCCAACAAGCTCAGCTCTGTGGAAGACGTGATCAACTACACCAAGGCTGGCGGCGGCTGTTCCTCCTGCCATGAAGGCATCGAGGAAATCCTCACCAAGGTGATGGCCGAGCGGGGCGAGGTGTTCAGCCCCCATGCCGTGGTGCTGAAGGAGGAAGCCAAACCATCCAAGATGAACAACCTGCAGCGCATCAAGCGCATCGAGACCATCCTGGATGCCATCCGCCCCCAGTTGCAGCGGGACCACGGCGACATCGAGCTGGTGGACGTGGACGGCAAGACCATCTACGTGAACATGATCGGCGCCTGCGCCGGTTGCCAGATGGAGGCCATGACCCTGCAGGGCATCCAGCAGCGGCTCATGGAAGACCTGGGCGAGTTCGTCAAGGTGGTGCCTTCCCGCACCGGTTCCCTCACCCGCGCGGTGAGCCATGTCTAAGGGAAAGCACATGGACGGCATCTATCTGGACAACAACGCCACCACCCGGGTGGACGACGCCGTGGTGGCGGAAATGCTGCCCTTCTTCACGGAGCAGTTCGGCAATCCCTCCTCCATGCACAGTTTCGGCAACAAGGTGGGCCTGGCCATCAAGAAGGCCCGCATGCAGGTGCAGGCACTGCTGGGCGCCGCCCATGAATCCGAGATCATCTTCACCTCCTGCGGTACCGAGTCCGATTCCACCGCCATCTGGTCCGCCCTGCGGGCCAACCCGGAGAGGAAGGAGATCATCACCACCACCGTCGAGCACCCGGCCATCCTGGCCCTGTGCAGCCACCTGGAGAAGGAGGGCTACAAGGTCCACTTCCTGAAGGTGGATGAAAAAGGCAGGCTGGACCTCAACGAATACCGGAAGCTGCTCACCGACCAGGTGGCCATCGTCTCCGTCATGTGGGCCAACAACGAGACCGGCACCCTGTTCCCAGTGGAGGAAATGGCGGAGATGGCCCATGCCGCCGGCATCACCTTCCACACCGATGCGGTGCAGGCCGTGGGCAAGATCCCCATGGACCTGAAGAACACGCGGATCGACATGCTCTCCCTGTCAGGCCACAAGCTCCACGCCCCCAAGGGCATCGGCGTGCTGTACCTGAAGCGGGGCGTGCGCTTCCGCCCCCTGCTGCGGGGTGGCCACCAGGAACGGGGCCGCCGGGCCGGCACCGAGAACGCCGCCTCCATCGTGGGCCTGGGCCTGGCCTGCGAACAGGCCCTGCGGCACATGCACTTTGAGAACACCGAGGTGAAGCGCCTGCGGGACAAACTGGAAGCCGGAATACTCGCCAAGGTGCCCCGGGCATTCGCCACCGGCGACGTGACCAACCGCCTGCCCAACACCAGCAACATTGCCTTCGAGTTCATCGAGGGCGAGGCCATCCTGCTGCTGCTGAACAAGTTCGGTATCGCCGCATCCAGTGGCTCCGCCTGCACCTCCGGCTCTTTGGAACCCAGCCACGTCATGCGCGCCATGGGCATTCCCTACACCGCTGCCCACGGCACCATCCGCTTCTCCCTGTCCCGTTACACCACGGAGTCGGAGGTGGACCGGGTCATCCAGGTGGTGCCGGAGATCGTGGCTCAGCTGCGCAAGCTGTCCCCTTACTGGGGCGAGAACGGACCGGTTGAGGAGCCGGATAAGGCATTTGCGCCCGTTTACGCCTGAGCATCTCATGACCGTGGGTTCCATCACCATCGATGACACCACCCTTCGGGATGGGGAGCAGTCTGCCGGCGTGGCCTTCAGCCTGGCGGAGAAGCTGGACATCGCCCACCGCCTGGATGCCCTGGGAGTGCCGGAGCTGGAGGTGGGCATTCCCGCCATGGGGGACGGGGAGTGCGAGAGCATCCGCGCCGTGGCGGACCTTGGACTGAAGGCGAGACTGGTGGTGTGGAGCCGCATGCACGGAGGCGACCTGGAGGCCTGCCGCAACATGCGGGTGGACATGGTGGACCTGTCCATCCCCGTGTCCGACATCCACATCCAAAAGAAGCTCAAGCGGGACCGGGCCTGGGTACTGAAGACCATCGCCGACCTGGTGCCCCGGGCCCTGGACATGGGCCTGGAGGTCATCGTCGGCGGCGAGGATGCCTCCCGGGCGGATTTGGACTTCCTCATGCGGGTGGTGGACGCGGCCCAGCGAGCCGGCGCCCGCCGCTTTCGCTATGCCGACACCCTGGGGGTCATGGAGCCCTTCGGCGTGCACGAGGTGATCCGCACCCTGCGGGACATCACCGACCTGGAAATCGAGATGCACGCCCACGACGACCTGGGCCTGGCCACGGCCAACTCCCTGGCCGCCGCCCGGGCGGGTGCCACCCACATCAATACGACTGTGAACGGTCTGGGAGAAAGGGCGGGTAACGCGCCCCTGGAGGAAGTGGCCCTGGGCCTGAAGAAACTCTATGGCCTGGATACGGGCCTGGACCTGTCCGCCTTTCCCTCGTTGTCCGAGCGGGTGGCCCGGGCCTCTGGCCGGCCGGTGCCCTGGCAGAAGAGCATCGTCGGCGAGGGCGCCTTTACCCATGAGGCAGGCATTCATGTGGATGGCCTGCTGAAGGATCGGGACAACTACCAGGGCTTCGATCCCCGGGAGGTGGGCCGGGACCACCGCCTGGTGGTGGGCAAGCATTCCGGCTCCAAGGGGGTCATGGCGGCCTACGCCCACCTTGGCCTGGTACTGACGGATGCCCAGGCCAGAGCCCTGTTGCCGGACATCCGCGCCTTCGCCGAACAGGCCAAACGCTCCCCGGCGGACCACGAACTGCTGTTTCTTTACCATCGTCTGGTGGGCCAGTCCGCCCCCGGTACCATGCACTGACCATGGACACCGACATGCCCATGCATGCACCTTCCATGCCGGGTCTGTGGTCCCTGCTGCGGGAGGACGTGGACTGCGTCTTCCAGCGGGACCCGGCGGCCCGTTCCCGCTTCGAGGTCATCACGACTTACCCCGGCGTCCACGCCATCCTCATGCAGCGCATCGCCCACCGCCTATGGAAGATGGGCCTGCGCTACCCGGCCCGTTTCATTGCCTGGTTCGCCCGTCTGGTGACCAACGTCGACATTCACCCGGGCGCCACCCTGGGCCGGCGCTTCTTCATCGATCACGGCGCCGGCGTGGTGATCGGCGAGACCGCCGAGATCGGCGACGACGTGACCCTGTACCACGGCGTGACCCTGGGGGGCACCACCTGGAACAAGGGCAAGCGCCATCCCACCCTGGGCAACGGCGTGGTCATCGGCGCGGGGGCCAAGATATTGGGCGCCATCACCCTGGGGGACCAGGTGCGGGTGGGGGCCAATTCCGTGGTGGTGAAGGACGTGCCCGCCTTCAAGACGGTGGTGGGCATCCCCGGCAAGGTGGTCACCCGCCTGGATGCCGCGGTTGACAACACCCTGGGCATCAACCTGGATCACCACCTGATCCCTGACCCCGTGGGCAAGGCCATCGCCTGCCTCATGGAACGCATTGAAGTATTGGAACGCACCTTGCAAGCCCGGGGCGAGGCCGTGGACGGCCAGTGCAGCGTGTGCGAGGCCGATGACCTGTGCGGTACCCACGTGGCCCACAAACTGCGGAAGATGTGACCCCATGGATCTGCTGAACTTCGACCAGGCCGCCCTCTATTTTGACGAGGCCGTGGATGCCCGGGTTGAGGCGCTGATCTCCGAGGCGGGCCAGGCTTATGGCGACGAGGCCGCCGAGCCCCTCCTGCACAAGGCCTACTTCCTGGCCCCCGAATCCCTGCTGGTGCTGGTGGCCCTGTACCGCTTCTACTTCTACCAGCACCGCCTGGAGGACGCCCTCACTGTGGCGGACCGGGCCATGGCCATCGCCGGCCGGCGCCTGGGCTTTCCCGCCCAATGGTCCAGGTTGCACCCGGAGGTCCTGGGCCAGGCGGTGCTCAAGTCCATGGGCCTGCTGCGCTTCTACCTGCATGTGCTCAAGGCGGCGGCCTACATCAACCTGCGCCTGGACCGCTTCCAGACCGGCAAGGCCATGCTGGAAAAACTGATCGAACTGGACACCCACGACCGCATGGGGGCCAAGGCCCTGCTGGACGTGGTGACGGCGGCGGTGGCCGCCCGTATCGAGGAAGCCGCTTAATTTTTATCGAGGAGAACCCCAATGGACGAACTGACCCTGGACGAAGCCATGGAGGACATGGAGTCCGCCGAGGACTTCCTCAACTACTTCGGCGTGGCCTATGAGCCCAGCGTGGTGCACGTGAACCGCCTGCACATCCTGCAGCGCTTCCACGACTACATCGCCAAGGCCGAGCCCCTGCCCGAGGACGAGGCCCTGCGCCGGGCGCTCTATACCGACCTGCTGGAACAGGCCTACGAGGACTTTGTGATGTCCGATGCCCTCACCGAGAAGGTGTTCAAGGTGTTCCACATGCACGAGCCCCAGACCGCCTTCGTGCCCCTGTCCTCCATCTCGGTGATGAAGCAGGAGGCGGAGCCACTGGTATTCCACGAAGCGGGCGGCTGCGGCTGCGGCAACAAAGGACCGTGCCACGGCTCCGAGGCCGCCCTGGGGAGTTGAGGCAGGCATCATGGAAACCCGTTTCGAATACGGCGACCAGGTGCGCGTCATTCGCAACGTGCGCAACGACGGCACCTATCCGGGTCTGGACGTGGGCAACCTGCTGGTGCGCCGGGGTTCCGTGGGTTTCGTCATGAACGTGGGCACCTTCCTCCAGGACCAGATCATCTACACGGTGAACTTCCTGGACCAGGACCGCATCGTAGGCTGCCGGGAGGAGGAGCTCATCGGCGCGGACGAACCCTGGAATCCAAGCCGCTTCGAGAGCAGGGAGAAGGTGCGCGCCGCCCTCTCCCTGGCGGTGGATGGCGAGGTGCTGGTGCCGGCGGGCACGGAAGGGGAGGTGATGAAGGTGCTGCGGGACACCGAGTCTGGCGTGCAATACCACGTGCATTTCCCCGGCCGCCTGTTGCAGGTGCCGGAGCGTGTCCTGGAATCCGCGAATCCGTCCTCCCAGGAGGAGCCGGGGGAGGGCGCGTCATGAACGTCGCCTATCTGGTGCTGAAGACCGCCCACAGCCTCTACGGCAAGAATCCCTCATCCCTGGAGAGCGGGGAACTTCGCCAGGTGGAACGCTTGGCTGCGCGGCAGTTGGACCTGGAGACCCGGGTCCTGTCCAGCATGGAGGCCCGGGACGTGGTGGTGCCCCAGGCCACTCTGGACGCAGCTCTGTCGGAGGTGCGCGGGCGTTATCCCGACATGGAGTCCTTCCGCGACGACCTGGCCGGCAACGGCCTGAGTATCGACGCCTACGAGCAGTCCCTGGCGCGGGAGCTGCGGGTGGAAGCGGTGCTGGACAAGGTGGGCAGCCGCGCCGCCCGGGTCAGTGACATCGACGTGGAGCTGTATTACCGCTACCACCCCGAACAGTTCCAGCGCCCCGAACTGCGCCGTGCCCGGCACATCCTGGTGACCATCAACCCGGACCTGCCGGACAACACCGAGGCCATTGCCCGCGCCCGGATCGAGACCATCGCCCGGCGCCTGGAAAAAGATCCCAGGCGCTTCGAGGAACAGGCCCTGAAGCATTCGGAGTGCCCCACGGCCATGAACGGCGGCTTGCTGGGGGATGCGAAGCGAGGCCAGTTGTTTCCGGAGCTGGACAAGGCCCTGTTCGAGATGGGGCCCATGGAGATCAGCCCCGTCCTGGAATCCCAACTGGGCCTGCACTTGCTGCGTTGCGACCGGATCATCACGGCGGGCGTCGTACCGCTTCAGGAGGTGAAGGAAAAAATCCGGGAAAGGCTTGCCGCGAAACGCAAACAGATTTGCCAGGGCGCCTGGATCAAGAAGATCCAGGGCTCCTAGGCCCGGGGCGCGACGGCGCCGGGGATGAGCACCCCCTGCCGTCAGGCCGGCTGCGAGGCTCTCAGCAGGTGGGCCGCCAGGGCCCGGTCCATGGTGGCCAGGTGGATTTCAAACCACTCCGGCAGGCCGGAGCGCGCATAGGCCCGGGCCAGGGGCAGGCGGCCACGCCTCACGTTGCGGTTGAACTGCATGAGGTCGCCCAGCACCCGGAAGTGTTCCCCCTCGTGTTCCGCCAGGGCGGGGAATTTGCTCAGGCGCATGAGCCGTCCTTCCTCGGCGAAGTGCAGGCGGGTGTGCTCCACCAGTTTCTGGAACAAGAAGGGAAAATCCTCGTCCCCGGCCCGGGCCAGGGCCTCCATCAGGGCGCCGAATTCCCGATGGGTGCCGTCCATCTCCTCCACCCCCAGGCAGTGCCGCTCATCCGCCCATTTCAGCATGGTCCGCGCCCCTTATGTGCTGACGGCGGCTTCGGCCCGCCAGCGCTCGGCGGTGGCCGGGAAGTCCGCCACGTCGGCCTCCACCAGTTCCAGTTCCAGCTTGTCCAGGAAGCGCCTTTCCTTGTCGTTGGCGTTGGGGATCAGGGCCCAGCCGGCGGGTTTCGCCGCGCCGAACTGGATGTCGGCAAGCACCATGCGTTCCGTGTCCCGGTTCAGGCGCATGCCCAGCAGCAGGTAGCGGCGGCCCTGGCGCATGCGCTTCAGGAAACCGGGAATGGCGAAGCCGCCCATCAGTTCGGTGATGTAGTCCACGAAGTCCGCGTCCGAGGCGATGTAGTTGGACTCCGGCAGCGGGGTGCCCAGGGGCTTGAACAGCACGGGCAGGGTCACGTCCACCGCCTCTTGGTCCACTTCCCGATAGGCCGCGCCGTCATGATGGAACAGCTTGAAGCGGTAGGCCGTGCCGGCGATGCGGGCCACGCCCACGATCAGGGTATGGGGCCTGCCCGCATAGGCCTGTTGCAGGAACGTGTCCCGGTTGACATCCACCACATAGGGCAGGTTCTGCTCCGCCAGCCAGGTGTGGAGCCACGAGGGGCTCCAGGTCGTGTCACGGTAGGTGCGGTCCAGGAATTTGGTGAGGCTGGAACGGCCTTTTTTCAGCTCTACATGCATGGCCGCCCGGGGGAACTCGTACATCAGCTTGGGGGCCATGGGCTGGCCGTTGTTCATGGCCAGGATCAGGCTCTCGCTGTCGGCGGGAATGGCCTGGCCGGTGGCCGGGTTGATTACCCCCGCCAGGGCGCCGGCGCCCAGGTAGGGCACCAGGCCGCCTTCGCCCAGGGCAGAGAGGATGGCGTCGAATTGGCTGGAAGCAGGGTTGGACATCGATCGCTCCATAGGGTTGGATGCTCATCCTTGTGCAAGTTGCGGGCCAGCCGACGATCCCAGCAGGCACAAGGCTTTGCGGCCCATGGGCTGTGTAAGGAATGTGCCAATGCCGGAAAGATTGTTGTGGATGGGCCCCGTGGGTGGATGTCGATGCATTCCCCGGCCAGGATGGAAGTCTACCGGCGGCGCGGCTTCCACCGGGTGGATGGCATTGAAAAGGCTTTGAAAGGGGATTGGCCCGGATATTGCAGCGGCCAGGCGGTTATCCACATCCATCAAGGGATTTCCCATGCTGCTCGACCGCTACGAAAGCGAACAACAACTCTACAACGTCAACTTCAAGGAGGCCGCCAGCGGTGGCGGGCTCTATGCCTACCGTGGCGATCTGGTGATCATCGACGGCGAGATCGCCGACGCCCAGGGCCGGCGCAAGCCCCCCGTGGCCGGCATGCTGGGCGGCGTGCTGCTCACCGACGCGGACAAGATCAAGCTCCTGGCCGGTTCCATCGACGACATGGCCCTCATCAAGCCTCTGCTGGAAAAGTACCAGGCCGACTTTGCCCCGGACATGAAGGCTCTGCTCTACGTGGTGAACATCGCCAAGCCCATGGTCACCGATCTGGGGGGCGTGAAGGCCGTGCTCATCCCCATGACCGACGGCATGGTGTGGAACGAGCTGGTGGACGAGCTGGCCTTGGAAAAGAGCGACTTCAAGGGCCAGAGCAGCGCCGAGAAGGTGGTCACCGTGCTGGGCGCCTTTGAAGACTACAAGCCCAAGTACGAGGTCGTCAGCCTGGAAGAAGCCATGAGCCGCACTACTGATGCCAAGCGGGAGACCCGGGGGCCGGTGTAAGGGCTAACAGGATGAAGAAGACAGGCGGATGCAGGTCATTCGCCTGTCCATGAGCAGTTCCCTAAGTTGTCGCATACCCCACTTCATATACCCCGCCAATCACCACATACTCGTCCTCGCCCTTGAATCGCCCCGGCAGCAGGCGGTGGAAGAAGCACACCTTGGCCAGGGGCACCTCCGCTTCCAGGATGAAGTCGCCGAATTCCCCGGCCCGCTCCCGGTCCGTGGTGAAGGAGGAGAGGCTGTTGAGCAGTACCACCCGTCGGCCTTTCTCCGGCTCGTACAACACCTCGTGATCGCCCACCCGGTTGACGCCCCGGTATAGCCGGATATGGGTCCAGCCCAGGTGCTGGCGGCCCAGCTCGTACTGGCAGTAGGTGTAGAGCAGATCCAGCTGGGCTTCCAGGGCGTTGGTGCCATAGAGGCCCCGGGTCCGCTGTTCCAGGTAGGCGCGGTACGTTTCGCCGGACAGGTCCCGGATGGGGCCACCGTGGTGGCGGGGCAGCAGACCGAAGCGGGATTCCACCCAGCCCTTGAGCACCGCGCCCTCCAGGCCGTCGCTGTGGAAGGCCCAGCCCCGCACCAGGCGCAGGTAGCTGGCCTTGGTGCGGTCCTGGGCGTTGGTGTCGCTGAATCCCGCTTCCTCCGGGTGGTCCAGGCTGAAGGCGGCGGCCATGTGGTCCTGGAACAGGCGGGCCCGGGCGGCGGGGTCGGCTAGGGCGTCCAGCTCCATGAACAGGGCCTTGTGCAGTTCCAGCACGCCATCCAGGGCCAGGGCCACGGGGCGCTTCTGGTAGGAGAGGCTGCCCAGCAGCACGGCGGGCAGGCTGCAGCGGTTGATGGGCAGGCGGGCGTAGCGGGGCAGGCTGGCACGGGCGCGGGCATCCGCCGCCGATGTTGTAGGCACCCCTACAAAGGCGGTTTTATTGTCGAGCACTACACCCGTATCAGGATCGGTAAGTCCTGTTTTCATGCCTTTGTTTTCAACTGGTTACGTGTTGGCGTGGCCTTGGCACAGCCTTTGCGATAAGTCCACTGCGAGCGATTTATCCATCGCACCCCTGTGTGACTGTTCAGAGGAGAATCAAGATGGCTTTGCGTCAATGTGCGATTTACGGCAAGGGTGGTATCGGCAAATCTACCACCACCCAGAACCTGGTGGCTGCCCTGGCCGAGGCGGGCAAGAAAGTGATGATCGTGGGTTGCGACCCCAAGGCGGACTCCACCCGTCTGATCCTGCACTCCAAGGCCCAGAACACCATCATGCACCTGGCCGCCGAGGCCGGTTCCGTGGAAGACCTGGAACTGGAGGACGTGCTGAAGGTGGGTTATGGCGGCGTCAAGTGCGTGGAGTCCGGCGGTCCCGAGCCGGGTGTCGGCTGCGCCGGCCGCGGCGTGATCACCGCCATCAACTTCCTGGAAGAGGAAGGCGCCTACGAGGAAGACCTGGACTTCGTGTTCTACGACGTGCTGGGTGACGTGGTGTGCGGTGGTTTCGCCATGCCCATCCGCGAGAACAAGGCCCAGGAGATCTACATCGTCTGCTCCGGCGAGATGATGGCCATGTACGCCGCCAACAACATCGCCAAGGGCATCGTGAAGTACGCCAACTCCGGCGGCGTGCGCCTGGCCGGCCTGATCTGCAACTCCCGCAACACCGACCGGGAAGACGAGCTGATCGAAGCCCTGGCCGCCAAGCTGGGGACCCAGATGATCCACTTCGTCCCCCGCGACAACGTGGTGCAGCACGCCGAGATCCGCCGCATGACCGTGATCGAGTACGACCCGAAGGCCAAGCAGGCCGACGAGTACCGTGCCCTGGCCCAGAAGGTGATCAACAACAAGTCTCTGGCCATCCCCACCCCGGTGACCATGGACGAGCTGGAAGACCTGTTGATGGAGTTCGGCATCCTGGAAGAGGAGGACGAGTCCATCATCGGCAAGACCGCCGCCGAGCTGGCCGCCGAGGCCGCCGCGGCTTGATGTCGAATCCCCTCCCCCGCCAGCGGGGGAGGGGAGTGATCAACCCAACATGCCGTCCACGGATTGGTGGCGGCGTGAAAGGAGAAAGAAATGTCGAACACATCGGTTGGCAAACTCTCCCGTGAAGAGACCGAAGCCCTCATCGCCGAGGTGCTGGAGGTCTATCCCGAGAAGGCCAAGAAGGACCGCGCCAAGCACCTGGCGGTCAACGACCACAGCATCGAGCAGTCCAAGAAGTGCATCACATCCAACCGCAAGTCCCTGCCCGGCGTGATGACCATCCGCGGCTGCGCCTACGCCGGCTCCCGGGGCGTGGTGTGGGGCCCCATCAAGGACATGATCCACATCTCCCACGGTCCCGTGGGCTGCGGCCAGTACAGCCGCGCCGGCCGCCGCAACTATTACGTCGGCACCACCGGCGTGAACACCTTCGCCGAGATGAACTTCACCTCCGATTTCCAGGAGAAGGACATCGTCTTCGGCGGCGACAAGAAGCTGGCCAAGCTGATCGAGGAGATCGAAGGCCTGTTCCCCCTGCACAAGGGCATCTCGGTGCAGTCCGAGTGCCCCATCGGCCTGATCGGCGATGACATCGAGGCGGTGTCCAAGAAGGCCGCCGCCGCCCTGAACAAGCCCGTGGTGCCGGTGCGCTGCGAGGGCTTCCGGGGCGTGTCCCAGTCCCTGGGCCACCACATCGCCAACGACGCCATCCGTGACTGGGTGCTGGACCGCCGCGACAACCAGCCCTTCGAGTCCACCCCTTACGATGTGACCATCATCGGCGACTACAACATCGGCGGTGACGCCTGGTCCTCCCGCATCCTGCTGGAAGAGATGGGTCTGCGCGTCATCGCCCAGTGGTCCGGCGACGGCACCCTCTCCGAGATGGAGAACACGCCCAAGGCCAAGCTCAACCTGCTGCACTGCTACCGGTCCATGAACTACATCAGCCGGCACATGGAAGAGAAGTACGGCATCCCCTGGATGGAATACAACTTCTTCGGCCCCACCAAGATCGCCGAGAGCCTGCGCAAGATCGCCGCCTTCTTCGACGACACCATCAAGGAAAACGCCGAGAAGGTCATCGCCAAGTATCAGCCCATGGTGGACGCCGTCATCGCCAAGTACAAGCCGCGTCTCGAAGGCAAGCGCGTCATGCTCTATGTCGGCGGCCTGCGTCCGCGCCACGTCATCGGTTCGTATGAAGACCTGGGCATGGAAGTGGTGGGCACCGGCTACGAGTTCGCCCACAACGACGACTATGACCGCACCATTAAGGAGATGGGCAACGCCACCCTGCTGTACGACGACGTCACCGGCTTCGAGTTCGAGGAGTTCGTGAAGAAGGTGAAGCCCGACCTGGTCGGTTCCGGCATCAAGGAAAAGTACATCTTCCAGAAGATGGGCATCCCCTTCCGCCAGATGCACTCCTGGGACTACTCCGGCCCCTATCACGGCTACGACGGCTTCGCCATCTTCGCCCGGGACATGGACATGACCCTGAACAACCCGTGCTGGAACAAGCTGACCCCGCCCTGGAAGAAGGCCGAGGAAAACGCCGAGCCGATGGCCAAGGCCGCGTGATGAACCCCCCTCCCCTTCAAGGGGAGGCGAGGGCAAACCGATCAACCTTTCGCCGGCATCCACGGATGGGTGGTGCCGGTAAGGAGATGAACATGCAAGTCGTCGAGAAAATCGTCCCTTCGTACCCCCTTTTCCGTCAGCCGGAGTACAAGGAATCCCTGATCAACAAACAGAAGATGTTCGAAGAGCAGGTGCCCGCCGAGAAGATCAACGAGGTCTTCCAGTGGACCACCACCCTGGAATACCAGGAGCTGAACTTCAAGCGCGAGGCCCTCACCGTCAACCCGGCCAAGGCCTGCCAGCCCCTGGGGGCCGTGTTGTGCGCCCTGGGCTTCGAGAAGACCCTGCCCTACGTGCACGGCTCCCAGGGTTGCGTGGCCTACTTTCGCACCTACTTCAACCGCCACTTCAAGGAGCCCATCTCCTGCGTGTCCGACTCCATGACGGAAGACGCGGCGGTGTTCGGCGGCCAGAAGAACATGTTCGACGGCCTGGAAAACGCCCGCGCCCTGTACAAGCCCGACATGATCGCGGTGTCCACCACCTGCATGGCGGAGGTGATCGGCGACGACCTGAACGCCTTCATCAACAACGCCAAGAAGGAAGGCCACGTGCCCCAGGACTACCCGGTCCCCTTCGCCCATACCCCCAGTTTCGTGGGCAGCCATGTCACCGGCTGGGACAACATGTTCGAAGGGATCCTGCGCTACTTCACCCTGAACCACATGGAAGGCAAGGAGGTGGGTAGCAACGGCAAGATCAACATCGTGCCGGGCTTCGAGACCTATCTGGGCAACTACAAGGTCATCAAGCGCATGCTCGGCGATATGGGCGTGGACTACACCTTCCTGTCCGACCCCACCGAGGTGCTGGATACCCCCGCCGACGGCCAGTTCCGCATGTATGCCGGTGGCACCACTCAGGCTGAGGTGAAGGACGCCCCCAACGCCAAGACCACCTTCCTGCTCCAGCCCCTGCAACTGGACAAAACCAAGAAGTACATTGAGACCACCTGGCAGCATGAAGTGCCCAAACTCAACATCCCCATGGGCCTGGAGTGGACCGACGAGTGGCTGATGAAGGTCAGTGAAGTCACCGGCAAGCCCATCCCCGAGTCCCTGGCCAAGGAGCGTGGCCGCCTGGTGGACATGATGACTGACAGCCACACCTGGCTGCACGGCAAGCGGTTCGCCCTGTACGGCGATCCCGACTTTGTCATGGGCCTGGCCAAGTTCCTGCTGGAACTGGGGGCCGAGCCCATCCACATCGTCTGCCACAACGGTAGCAAGAAGTGGGACAAGGCCATGAAGAAAGTGCTGGCGGATTCGCCCTACGGCGTGAACTGCAAGACCTACCCCGGCGCCGACCTGTGGCACCTGCGTTCCCTGCTGTTCACCGACAAGCCGGACTTCCTCATCGGCAACAGCTACGGCAAGTACCTGCAGCGGGACACCGCGCACAAGGGCCCCGAGTTCGAGGTACCCCTGATCCGCCTGGGCTTCCCCATCTTCGACCGCCACCACCTGCACCGCCAGACCACCCTCGGGTACGAAGGCGCCATGCAGATGCTCACCACCCTGGTGAACGAAGTGTTGGCCCGTCTGGATGACGATACCCGCGGCATGGGCACGACGGACTACAACTACGACCTCATCCGCTAAGCGAAAGTGATCGGGTCAGGCGCGGGGAATGAGGCGTTAGGCGTAACACCAGCCTGTTTTCACGCCTCGCGCCTAACGCCTCACCGTTCCGAAGGAACCCGAAATGGCCAACATCATGATCCGGCAAGGCGACAAGGGCGAATACGTGTTCTACTTGCCCAAGCGTGATCTCGAGGACACCATCACCTCGATGGAGTTCGACACCCCCGAAAAATGGGGGGGCGAGATCAAGCTCAACAACGGCGGCGCGTATTTCATCGAACCCCAGGCCAAGCCCGAACGGCTGCCCTATTCCGTGCGCGCCAAGCGCCTGGATGCGGCGGAGTGAAACTCTGAAAGGAAACCATCATGGCACTGAAGATTGTTGCCGACCTGTGTACGGCTTGCGGCGATTGCGAGCCGGAGTGTCCTACCGAGTCCATCAAGCCCAAGAAGGGTGTGTATGTCATCAACGCCGACACCTGTACCGAATGCGAGGGGGACTTCAAGAAGCCCCAATGCGTGAAGCTGTGTCCGGTGGATGACTGCATCATCCCCCTGGCCGCTTAACAGCAGAGGCAAGGTGCAAGGAAACCCACCCCCCTTGTATCTTGCGCCTTGCTTCTTGTACCTGGAGTCATGAAATGACGACAATCACCAAAGGCGCCGCCCTGCGCATCGCCCTAGCCGCCAAGGCCCTGGAAGGGGTGGATGCCCGCGCCTTCACCGTCAAGCTGGCAGAGCGCCTCGGCCTGCCGGTCACCGAGGACAAATTGGCCGCCTTTACCGTGGCTGACCTGAAATCCATGCTCACCGGCGAGGAGAGCCTGGAGCCCGACGTGGACATGGCCTCCATCAAACTGGCGGTGCGTTACCTGTGGGGCGAGAACGGCGATGACAGCTCGGTGCCCAAACCCGAGTCCTATGCCGAGGGCGAACTGCCCGGCAGCCTGCGGGTGGCAGTGGCCTCCAACAGCGGCGACAACCTTGACGGCCACTTCGGCTCCGCGCCCCGCTTCCTGGTCTACCAGGTGGGCAAGACGGCCATCAAGCTGGTGGACGTGCGTCCCACCCTCATCGCCGACGAGGCCGAGGACAAGAACGTGGCCCGCGCCGAGCTGATCAACGACTGCCGGATCGTCTACGTGCAATCCATCGGTGGCCCGGCGGCGGCCAAGGTGGTGCGCGCCGGCCTGCATCCGGTGAAGGTGCCGGTCCCCGTCCCGGCGCCGGAAATCCTGGCCAAGCTCCAGGCCGTGCTGGACGCGCCCCCGCCCTGGCTGGCCAAGATCATGGGCGTGGAAGCCGCCAGCCTGGCCCGCTTCGCCGCCGAAGAGGAAGAGGCATGATCACCCCCGAGACCCTGGCCCAGGTCACCGCCAGGGCGGTGGAGGTGGGCCTGGCGGAGCCTGGTATCGCGGCCTTGCGCCAGGCCTGGCCGGACATCCACTTCACCGCCTGTTCCGAGGACGACGTGCCCGCCCGCCTGACCCCGGCGGCCGAAGGGGAGGGCTTCGCCGTCTACCTGGTCAGCGGCGCCCAGCATTGCGTGGGCTTCACCAACCACCTGGAAGCCGCCACCGGCCTGGTGCTGGCTGCTGTTTCAGACGACGCATAAACCTGGAGTGAATCGATACGGCTCAAACCCAATTACCTTCGTTGCGGCATCGTTATGTAGTGATGCGGCATATCCATACCTGACCGTTACAACCATGAAAAGCACGCCGCCCCCTTCCTGCCCTGAGCCGGGGCAAGCGCTGGGACCACCTGGAACTTGCTGGAGCGTATCGACGTCTCGGGCTCCATCTCGGCCGCTGCCAACGCCATGGGCATGAGCTTCAAGGCGGCCTGGCAGGCGGTGGAAACCATGAACGACATGTCCGACCAGCCCGTGGTGTCGCGGCCCTGCCCGAGACGCGCTTTACCTACGCCCTCGGCAAGCTGACGCGCTGGTCGGCCACGCCCGGTCTGGTGGATGGTCAAGGGCAAGGACAACCCCGCCGCCATAGCGCTGATGGCCTATCTGAAGTCCGACGCGACGCGCAAGGTCATCCTCGCCCACGGTTACGAACTGGCTCGCGGCCATTGAAACCCCGGCTCACCGCCTTGACTTCCCGTTTGAACATTGTTTCGATATATACCTACGTATATATTGAAGGGTTGGGTAATGGGCATGGAAAACATCAAGCCGAGGTTGCGCGTACTGCTGGGCACCGACATTGCCATCGGCCCGGGCAAGGCCGCATTGCTGGAGAGCGTGGCGCGTACCGGCTCCATCTCGGCGGCGGCGCGGGAGATGAACATGTCCTATCGCCGCGCCTGGCTGTTGGTGGACACCATGAACCGCAGCTTCAAGTCGGCGCTGGTGGAGAAGGTGAAGGGCGGCTCGGGCGGTGGCGGCGCGCGGGTGACCGAGTTGGGGCTGGAAGTGCTGAATCGCTACCGCGCCATGGAGATCAAAGCCGCCGCCAGCGTGGCGAGTGACATGCGCGAATTCACCCGGCTGCTGGCGGAGTCCGGCGAGACATGACCCGTATACGTTTTTTTGATTTATCGATGTATCCATACGCATATATCGAGAGGCATTATTGGTATTTGTTTATCTAAAAGGAAAGCCTTCATGAAACTGCTGCAAACCCTGTTGTTGACCCTCGCCCTGGCCGCCTCGGGCGCCGCCCAGGCCGGCAAGATCACCATCGCCGCCGCCGCCGATCTCAAGTTCGCCATGGGCGAAATCGTCACTGCCTTCAAATTGGCCAACCCCGGCGAGACAGTGGACGTGATCTACGGTTCCTCCGGCAAATTCCACACCCAGATCCAGCAGGACGCGCCCTACGACCTGTTCTTCTCCGCCGACATCAAGTTCCCCCAGGAACTGGCCAAGGCGGGGCTGGCCGCTTCCGAGGTCAAGCCCTATGCCTTCGGCCGCATCGTGCTGTGGAGTACCACGCAAGACGCCAGCAAGATGACGCTGGCTAGCCTGACCGATCCCAAGATCGCCCGCATCACCATCGCCAATCCCAAGCACGCGCCCTACGGCAAGCGCGCCGAGGAAGCCCTGCGCTCGGCGGGTCTGTGGGACAAGGTGGAAGCCAAGCTGGTCTATGGCGAAAACATCGCCCACACCGCGCAATTCGTACAATCCGGCAACGCCCAGGCCGGCATCATCGCCCTGTCCCTGGCGCTGAACCCGGAACTGGCCAGCAAGGGCGGCTACTGGCTGATCCCCGACACCCTGCATGAGCCGTTGGAACAGGGCTACATCATCACCAAGCGCGCGGCAGCGAATCCCCTGGCCAAGCGCTTCGCCGACTACATGGCCGGCAAAGCGGCGCGGGCGGTGATGGTGAAGTATGGCTTCGTGCTGCCGGGCGAAGCGGTGGGCAAGTAAATCCAGGCGCTCGACCATGAATCCAGGCAACGGCTGGGGCCTGCTTTCCGGCACGGTCATCGGCACCCTGGGTGGACTGATCGGTCTTGGCGAGCCGGACACGCCGCTGTTCGAGGCGGGCGCCGGGCGCATGGCGGCGGGCCTCGCGGCGGGTCTGGGCATCGGCATGGTGGCCGCGCTGCTGGGCGTGGCCGGCGGCGAACTGCTGATCCCCACCCTGGTACTGCTCTACGGCGTTGATATCAAGCTGGCGGGCAGCCTGTCGCTGGCCGTCAGCCTGCCCACCATGCTGGTCGGCTTCGCCCGCTACAGCCAGTCGGGTTCCTTCGCCGTACTTGCCAAGGAACGGCCGCTGATGATCTGGATGGTGCTCGGCTCCCTCATCGGGGCGGCCCTCGGCGGCCTGCTGCTGGGCCTTGTGCCGGGCGACTGGTTGATCGGCTTGCTGGCTTGATCCTGCTCATCTCCGCCGTCAAGGTTTTCCAACACGCACATTGAACGAGGCAAACATGCTGTTATCCGAAGGCGACCTGGGCGCCATCAAATTGACCCTGGAACTGGCCAGCATCGTCACCGCCATCCTGCTGGTGCTGGGCACACCCATCGCCTGGTGGCTGGCACGGACCAAGTCCTGGATGAAGGGGCCGCTCGGCGCGGTGGTGGCCCTGCCCCTGGTGCTGCCGCCCTCGGTGCTGGGCTTCTATCTGCTGCTGGCCATGGGGCCGAACGGGCCGGTGGGGCAACTCACCCAATGGCTGGGTATCGGAACCCTGCCGTTCACCTTCTGGGGGCTGGTGATCGCCTCGGTGTTCTACTCGTTGCCGTTCATGGTGCAGCCGGTGCAAAACGCCTTCGAGGCCATCGGCGACCGGCCGCTGGAAGTGGCCGCCACCCTGCGCGCCTCGCCGCTGGATACCTTTTTCAGCGTGGTACTGCCTTTGGCGCTGCCAGGGTTCATCACCGCCTCCATTCTCACTTTCGCCCATACCGTGGGTGAGTTCGGCGTGGTGCTGATGATCGGCGGCAATATTCCCGATGAAACACGGGTCGCCTCGGTGCAGATCTACGACCATGTGGAGGCCCTGGAATACGACCAGGCCCATCGACTTTCAGGCGTCATGCTGGCGTTCTCCTTCATCGTGCTGCTGGTGCTGTATGCCTGGCGACCGAACCCGAAGAAGGTGTGAGCATGAACACGAATATTGCCGACATTCGCGCTCGCATCGATCTGCGCTTTCCCGAGTTCTCCCTCAATGTCGACCTGACCATTCCGGCGCGCGGCGTCACCGCCCTGTTCGGCCATTCCGGCTCCGGCAAGACCACGCTGCTGCGCTGCATCGCCGGGCTGGAGCAGGCGCCCGGCGCGCATGTCTCGGTGGCCGGCCAGGTCTGGCAGGACGACGAGACCTTCGTGCCGACCTACAAGCGTCCCCTGGGCTACGTCTTCCAGGAGGCCAGCCTGTTTCCCCACCTGAGCGTGAAAAGCAACCTCGACTATGGCCGCAAGCGGGTGGACGGCAGCAATGGCCACAAGGTGTCCCTGGACCAGGCCATCGAGTTGCTGGGCATCGGCCACCTGCTGGACCGCAAGCCGGATCGGCTGTCCGGCGGCGAACGGCAACGCGTTGCCATCGCCCGCGCCCTGGCCCTGAGCCCACGCATCCTGCTCATGGACGAACCCCTGGCGGCACTGGACCTGGCCCGCAAGCAAGAGATCCTGCCCTACCTGGAACGGCTGCACGACGAGCTGGCCATCCCCATCCTCTACGTCAGCCACTCGCCCGACGAAGTGGCGCGCCTGGCCGACCACATCGTCGCCCTGGAAGGCGGCCGCGCCGTGGCCCAAGGCCCCCTGGTCGACACCCTGGCGCGGCTCGATCTGCCGATCCGCCTGGGCGAGGATGCCGGCGTGGTGCTCGATGGGGTGATCGGCGTGCGCGACGAGGCCTGGCATCTGGCCCGCGTCGATTTCGCCGGTGGCGGCGTCTGGGTACGCGATGCCGACCTGCCCGTCGGCCACCCAGTGCGGGTACGCATCCTGGCCCGGGATGTGAGCCTGGCGGTGACGCGGCACGACGGTACCAGCATCCTCAACATCCTGCCCGCAGTGGTGGAGGACATGGCGGAGGACGGCCACCCGGCCCTGGTGCTGGCGCGCCTGAATATGGGGGGCGCCCCCTTGTTGGCGCGGCTCACCCGCCGCTCCGTTCACGCCCTGGAACTGGCTCCCGGCCGGCTGGTGTACGCCCAGATCAAGGCCGTGGCCTTGGTGGGATGACAGGAGTAAGGAACAAGATGCAAGGTGCAGGGGATGGGAGGGAAGCGGTGGTGGAGTTCGCCACGGCGGCGGACTTGGAGACCATGGCCGACCTGCTGGCCGAGCTGTTCAGCCTGGAGGCCGACTTCACGCCGGATCGGGCGAAGCAGTTGGCGGGCCTGAAACTCATCCTGGACGACCCCGCCCGGGGGCGGCTGTTCGTGACCCGGGTGGACGGCCGGGTGGTGGGCATGGCCAACGCCCTCATCACCGTCAGCACCGCACAGGGTGGCCGGGTGCTGCTGCTGGAGGACGTGATCCTGCATCGTGATCATCGCGGGGGTGGCCTGGGGCGCCGGCTGGTGGAGCAGGTGTTGGACTGGGCGGCGGGGGAGGGCATGCCCCGGGTCACCCTGCTGGCGGACAAGGACAACGCCCCGGCTCAGGCCTTCTACCGGCGCCTGGGTTTCGAGGCCTCCGGCATGGTGGTCTTGCGGAAAAGCACCACGTAGCCGGAAGGCCGACGTCGCGGGGGAGGCCGGGGCGCTCAGTCCTCTCCAGCCCGGCCTTCCCGGCGGTGGCGCACCTTCTTCTCCACCTTGCGGGCGATGTAGGCGGCGAAGTCATCCACGTTGCCATAGCCGTGCCCCATGGCCAGGTCCGCCAGGGCGTCGATGAGCTTACGGGTGGCCTCCACTTCCGCCAGGCTGCGGCCGCAGGTCAGGCAAACCAGGCCGTCGTCCCGGCAGGCGGTCTTGCCCTGGCAGGGGATGAAGCGCTTCGTCGGAGGGTGTTTCATATCTGCCTCACCTTGATGTTCAACGTCTGGATGCGGTAGGCGATCTGGCGGGGCGTCATGCCCAGCAGGCGGGCGGCCTTGGCCTGGACCCAGCCGGCCTGCTCCAGGGCGGCGATGACCCGCTCCCGCTCGTCCAGGTTGGGATCGTCCAGATCCACGCCCTGGCGGCGCGGGCCCTTGGAGGCGGTGACGCTTTCCTCGATGCCCGTGAGCAGCACCGCGTCCCGGTCGATGGTGCCGTCCTCGCTCATGACGGCGGCCCGCTCCAGGCAGTTTTCCAGCTCCCGCACGTTGCCCGGCCAGTCGTGGTGCATGAGCACCCGCAGGGCGCTATCCGTCATCTCTAGGGGGCGGCCCTGGGCGCGACCGATTTTTTCTATGAGGTGCCGGGCGATGCTGGGGATGTCCTCCATGCGTTCCCGCAGGGGCGGCAGCTGTATGGTCATGACGTTGAGGCGGTAGTAAAGGTCTTCCCGGAACTTGCCCGTCTCCACGTCCGCCTCCAGGTCCCGGTGGGTGGCGGCGATGACCCGCACGTCGATCTTGATGGTACGGGTGCCCCCCACCCGTTCCAGCTCGCCCTCCTGCAGCACCCGCAGCAGCTTGGCCTGGAAGGCGGAGGACACCTCGCCGATCTCGTCCAGGAACAGGGTGCCGCCGTCCGCCTGTTCGAAGCGGCCCTTGCGCTGGGCCATGGCACCGGTGAAAGCCCCCTTCTCGTGGCCGAACAGTTCGCTCTCCAGCAGGTTCTCCGGCAACGAGGCGCAGTTGAGCTTGATGAAGTTGTTCTTGGCCCGGGGGGAGTTGTAGTGGATGGCGTTGGCGATGAGCTCCTTGCCAGTGCCGGTCTCACCCCGGATCAGCACGGTGGTGTTCCACTTGGCCACCTGGCGCACCTGTTCGAACACCCGGCGCATGCTGGTGGTGTGGCCGACGATGCCGTCGAAGCCGTATTGGCCCCGCACGGTGCGGCGCAGCTGGTCCCGCTCGTCCTGGAGGGCCTGTTTCTCCTGCTCGACCTGCCAGGACAGGCGCACGGTCTGGCCGATGAGGTTGGCCACCATTTCCAGGAAACGGGCCAGTTCCGGCAGGGCGCCCAGGTCGCCCTGGGCGGGTTGGGCCGCCAGGGCCCCGGCGATGGTGTGGCCCACGCGGATGGGCACGCCCACGAAGGGGCCCTCCGGATCGTAGATGCCCAGCTTGCCCCGGAAGCGGGGTTCCTGGTCGATGCGCTTGAGCACCACACTGTCGCCTTCCTCCAGCACGGCGCCGATGATGCCCTCGCCGGGCTGGTAGCGGACGTCGTCGATGCGCTGGGTGCCGATGCCGTGCACCGCCACCACCTGCTGCTCGCCGCTGGCCTCCTTGGTAAGGGTGACCATGCCCCGTTCCAGGCCCACGCCTTCATGGAGCACTTGCAGCACGCCGGCCAGGGTCTGTTTCAGGTCCAGGGAGCGGGACAGTATCTGGCTCACCTGGAACAGGGTGTCCAGTTCCGCGGCGAGCTGGTCGTGCTTGCGCCGCAGGCCCGTGTCGTGGCTGTAGAGGCTCATTGATCTGCCCTCCGGTCGCGATGCGACCACCTTCCCAAGGGAGGGATAGCGTCTCCTAGCGGCATGTCGGAGGCGCTCATGGTTACACCAGAGGAAGCTGCACGCGCATGCGACAGCCCCCATTGAATTCAGGGTCGATCTCGATGAAGCCGCCGTGGCCCGCCACGATCTCCTGGGCCACGGTGAGGCCCATGCCCATGTGCTGGTGGTCGGCGCCCTTGGTGGTGAAGAAGGGCTCGAAGGCCTTGAGTCGCCATTCCTCGGGGATGCCGGGGCCGCTGTCCTCCACCGTGATCGCCACGTGGTCCGCGTGGGGGAGGGTGGATATCCTCAGCTCCCGCTGTTTGCGGCGGGCTTCGTGGATGGCTTCCAGGGCGTTGTCCACCAGGTGCTTGAACAGGGTGGTGAGCTGGCGCGGGCGGCCGGCGATGGGGGGCAGGGCGGGGTCCGGTTGCCATTCCACCACCACGCCGTTGGCCAGCAGTTTCGGTGTGGCCAGGTGCAGCACGTCCCGCAGCACCTCGTTCAGGTTGACGGTGCTGGTAGCCTCGGTGGCCTGGGTGGGCACGCAGGCCCGCAGGGTCTCCAGGGCCTCGCTGCCGGACTTCATGGCCTCCTGCAGGCTGGCCAGCACGGGGTCGTTGACATCGCCTTGCCTGGCTTCCACCTTCCGTTCCAGTATGCGCAGGGCGGCGGCCAGCATGTTGAACGGCCCCTGGAGCTGGAACACGGCGCCGGACAGGGCCTCCCGCAGACTCTGGATGCGTTCCTGTTCCGCCAGCAGGGCCCGCAGGCCGTTGATGCGTATGGCCTCCTGCTGTTCCTTCAGGGGGGTGATGTCCTGGAAGGTGAGCAGCATGAAACGGTGCCGCCTGGGTTCATAGAAGGTGTCCGCCTCGCCGTCCAGTTCGTCGATCCAGGAGATGCTGCACGCGAACCAGCGCCGCCGGCCGTCGGGCCGATCCACGTGGATTTCCTGCGGGGCCAGGGCCTGGCCCTTGCGCCGGGCCTCGTCGAAACCCGCGCCGAGGCGGGCGCGGAGGGCGGCCAGGATGGGGCGCACGGGTTCCGGCCCCAGGTCGCCGATGAGCTTCTTGTATTCCTGGTTGTCCAGCACCACCCGGTCCTTACCGCCCTCCTTCTCTTCCAGCATGACGATGGCCACCTGGGCCGCGTCCACCAGGGATTCCAGGCGCCGCTTGCTGTTCTGGGCCTGGCGCTCCAGACGGTGCATCTCCGTCACGTCCCGGTGCATGCCCAGGTAGTGGCTGGTCTTGCCGTCCTCCCCCACCACTGGGGTGATGGTCAGTTCCGCCAAGTAGCGGCTGCCGTCCTTGCGCCGGTTCACCAGCAGGCCGTTCCAGGGGCGCTGGCGCAGCAGCTGGGCCCACATGGTCTCGTACACCAGCTTGGGGGTGACCTTGTAGGAGAGGATGGATTCCTTCTGCCCGGTGATTTCCGCGGTGTCATAGCCCGTCACCCGCTGGAAGGCCGTGTTGGCGTACAGGATGCGGGACTGGGGGTCGGTGATGGAAATGGCCAGGGCGGACTGCTCCACGGCCTGGCGGAATAGGTCCAGGGGCACCCGATCGGGTTCTTCGCTGGCGGTTTGCTGGGGTTCCTCGGGGGCCATGATGGATCAGCGTTAACAGGACCCCCATGTCTTAGCAACAAGCGTGCCGCCTGCCCGTCGAAGGCCATTCTTCCCGCAAGTCCTTGTAATGCGGCGCTTTAAAACAAATACCTGTCGTCTTTGCGACAAGCCCCCATGCCCTGATTGACCCGCGACAGGACATGAGGCGCCCCAATTGGGTGCCGCCCCCCTGCAACACCTTGATTTGTCGGTGCCCGGATGGGTGCGCAATGGTTGGCACAGCTCCTGCACAGGAATGCTCGGAGATCGAACATCGTGACCGACTACCTACTCATCCTTCTCGCCACTGCCCTGGTGAACAACGTGGTCCTGGTGAAGTTCCTGGGCCTCTGCCCCTTCATGGGCGTCTCCAGAAAGATGGACAGCGCCCTGGGCATGGGCATGGCCACCACCTTCGTGCTCACTTTGGCAAGCGCCGCCAGCTGGATGCTGGAGCACTGGCTGCTCCAGCCCCTGGGCATAGGCTACCTGCGCATTCTCTCCTTCATCCTGGTCATCGCCGCTACGGTGCAGTTCACCGAGATGGTGATCCGCAAGGTGAGTCCGGGCCTGTATCAGATCCTGGGCATCTACCTGCCGCTGATCACCACCAACTGCGCCGTGCTGGGCGTGGCCCTGCTCAACATCATGGAGAAGCACCCCTTCATCGACAGCCTGCTCTACGGCTTCGGCTCCGCCATCGGCTTCACCCTGGTGCTGCTGCTATTCGCCGGCCTGCGGGAGCGCCTGGCCCTGGCCCAGGTGCCGGCGGCCTTCGCGGGGGCACCTATTGGTTTCGTGGTGGCCGGGTTGCTGTCCCTGGCCTTCATGGGCTTCGCCGGCTTGGCTTCCCACTGAGGAGAAGACGCACATGATCGAAGCCGTTGCCAGCCTCACCTCCCTGGGCTTGGTCCTGGGCCTGGGCCTGGGCTTCGCCGCCCGCAAGCTCAAGGTGGAGGGCAACCCCCTGGTGGCCGAACTGGAAGCCATGCTGCCCGGCAGCCAGTGTGGCCAGTGCGGTTACCCCGGCTGCACCGGCGCGGCCCAGGCCCTGGCGGATGGGGCTGCCCCCGTGACCCTGTGCCCACCCGGCGGCAAGGATCTGGTGGCCAGCCTGGCGGCCAAGCTGGGGGTGGAAGTGAACCTGGCAGGCCTGGCCGACACGGGACCCCGGGTGGCCCTGGTGGAGGAAACCCTGTGCATCGGCTGCACCCGCTGCTTCAAGGTCTGCCCTACCGACGCCATCATGGGCGCCGCCAAGCACATCCATGTGGTGTTCCGGGAGGCCTGCACCGCCTGCGAGAAATGCGTGGATATCTGTCCCACCATGGCCATCAGCATGGTCCCGGTGCCCGTGACCTTGCAGTCCTGGTATTGGACCAAGCCCGAGCAGAGGCTGGCAGCATGATGAAAGGTAGACTCAAGACGCAAGATGCAAGATGCAAGAAAAGGGCATGCTGCCCCGGGGTTCCTTGTCTCTTGGGTCTTGCATCTTGCATCTTGCGGCCGGAGGGGGTGCCATGAACCTGTTCAATCGTATCCGGCTGCGTGGCGGCGTTCACCCGGTGGGCCGCAAGGAGCTCTCGGCGGACCATCCCATCCGCGTGCTGCCCATGCCGAAGCGGCTGTTCGTGCCCCTGCAGCAGCATATCGGCGCGGCGGCCAATCCCCGGGTGGAGGTGGGCGACAAGGTGCTCAAGGGCCAACTCATCGCAGGCAGCGTGGGGCCGGTGTCCGCCCCCGTGCACGCCCCCACATCAGGCACGGTGGTGGCCATCGGCGATTTTCCCGCGCCCCATCCCTCGGGCCTGCCCATTCCCACCATCACCATCGAGGCCGACGGTGAGGACCTCTGGATCAAGGTTGAAATCCCTGATGACCCCTTCGTGCTTTCGCCCGAGGAGGTGGCCGCCCGGGTGGGCGCCGCCGGCATCGTGGGCCTGGGGGGCGCGGCCTTCCCCTCGGCGGTGAAGCTGAACCTGTCCCGCAAGAGCGGGGTGACAACCCTGATCATGAACGGCAGCGAATGCGAGCCCTATCTCACCTGCGACGACCGCCTCATGCGGGAGCGGGCCGACGAGGTGGTGAAAGGCATCCGTCTCATCCGCCATGCCGTGGGCGCCAGCGAGGTGCTGGTGGGCATCGAGGACAACAAGCCCGAGGCCATCGCCGCCATGACGGCGGCGGCCCGGGGTACCAAGGTGAAGGTCCGGGCAGTGCCTGCCATGTATCCCATGGGTTCGGAAAAGCAGCTCATCCAGGCCCTCATCCGCAAGGAAGTGCCTGCCGGCGGCCGGGCCGCCGACATCGGCGTGCTGGTGCACAACGTGGGCACGGCCTACGCCGTGTGGCAGGCTGTGGCGAAGGGCCGGCCTCTTGTGTCCCGCATCGTCACCGTGAGCGGCGGCGCGGTGGTGGCCCCCAACAACATCGAAGTGCCCATCGGCACCCCGGTGGAGGCCCTGTTCCGGGCCTGCGGCGGTTTCCACGGCGAACCGGCCCGGCTGGTGCTGGGCGGCCCCATGATGGGCAGCCAGATGCCCGGCCTGCACGTGCCCGTGGTGAAGGGCACCAGCGGCGTGCTGGCCCTCACCGAGCACGAGATCGGTCTGACCATCCCGGCCCCCTGCATCCGCTGCTCCACCTGCGTGCGGGCCTGCCCCGTGGGTCTGCTGCCCCTGGAGATGGCCGCCCGCATCCGCGCCGGCGACCTGAACGCAGCGGTGGACGTGGGTCTGAAGGATTGCATCGCCTGCGGTTCCTGTTCCTACGTGTGCCCGGCCCACATTCCGCTGGTGCACTACTTCGATCACGCCAAGGGCGAGCTGGCGGCCAGGGAGAGAAGCAAGCTCAAGAACGAAGCCACCAGGAAGCTGGCCGATGAGCGCACCGCCCGCATGGAGCGCATCGCCCGGGAGCGGGAGGAAGCCGCCAAGGCCCGCGCCGCGGCGAAAGCCGCGCGGGAGGCGGCCAAGGCGGCCGCTGCCCAGGCGGAGAAGAAAGAGGTGGTGGCATGAAGAGCAGATGCAAGATTCAAGATGCAAGACGCAAGGGCAAGAGATTCTTCTTGAATCTTGTACCTTGCACCTTGCGCCCGGGTCATGATGCCCGGAGGGCGCCATGACCCCCACCCATTCCCCCCATGCCCACGCCCCGGCCACGGTGAGCCGGGTCATGGCCACGGTGATCCTGGCCCTGGTGCCCGCCACCCTGTTCGGTTTCTGGCTCTATGGCCTGCCGGCGGTGTTCCTGTGGGCCGTGGCCCTGGTGTCTGCCGTGGCGGGCGAGGCTTTCGCCGTAAAGTTGATGGGACGGCCCGTGGGCCCCGCCCTCATGGACGGCTCGGCCCTACTTACCGCCTGGCTGCTGGCCCTGTCCCTGCCCCCCTGGGCCCCCTGGTGGATCGCCGCCCTGGGTTCCTTCTTCGCAGTTGTCATCGTGAAGCAGGTCTTCGGCGGTCTGGGCCAGAATGTGTTCAACCCGGCCATGGCGGCCCGGGTCATGCTGCTCATCTCTTTTCCGGTGGAAATGACCGCCTGGGTGGGGGACCATCCCCTTACCGCTCCTGGCACGCCCGGCCTCATGGAGGCCCTGGGCGTGACCTTCAACAGCCTGCAAGTGGACGGCATGGCCAGCGCCACGGTGCTGGGCCACATCAAGACCGAGGCCAGCCGGGGCATCGGCCTGGAGCAGGCACTGGGTTCCTTCTTCAGCACGGGTGGCGGGGGAGTGGACATGGGAAATATGGTGTGGGGCCTGCGGCCCGGCAGCCTGGGGGAGACGGGGGCGGCCCTGCTGCTGCTGGGCGGCGTGGCGCTGATGGCCAAGCGCATCATCACCTGGCACGCCCCCGTGGCCATGCTGCTGGGGGTGGCCCTGCCGGCCCTGATTGCCTCGACCCTTGCCCCTGCCAGTTTCGCCGGGCCCATGCTGCACATCCTGTCCGGCGGCGTGGTGCTGGGAGCCTTCTTCATCATCACCGACCCGGTCACCTCGCCCAACACCGCCATGGGCCAGTTCGTGTTCGGCCTGGGCTGCGGCCTGCTCACCTGGATCATCCGCACCTGGGGTGGCTATCCGGAGGGCGTAGCCTTCGCCGTGATGATCATGAACGCCGCCGTGCCGGTCATCGACCGCTACGTGAAGCCCCGCATCTACGGCCGCGACCGCAAGGGCCGGGCCCTGTTCGTGGAGCAGGCAAAATGAGGCCGATATTCAACTGGGAGAAACTGGACCTATTGAAGGGCAAGCTGGGCTACCAGGGCGCCCTGGTGGCCGTGGCCGGCCTGGTCACCAGCGGCGCCCTGGCCCTGGCCTCCAAGGTCACGGGCCCGGAGATCGAGGCCGCCGCCGCCCGGGACCTCCAGCAATCCCTGTCGCAAGTACTTACCAGCGAACACGACAATGACCTGATCAAGGACAGCGTGCGGATGACCGGTCCGGGAGGCAACGAGATCACTGTCTACAAGGCTCGCCACCTGGGCCGGGTAGAGGCGGTGGTGTTCCAGGTGACGGGCACGGGCTACGGCGGCCCCATCGTCTGCGTCATGGGTGTGGGCCGGGACGGCAAGGTCCAGGGGGTGCGGGTCATCAAGCACACGGAAACCCCGGGCCTGGGGGACAAGATCGAGCTTGCCAAGGACGGCTGGATCCATGCCTTTGAGGGCCGGTTCCTGGGCGACCCGCCGCCAGAGAAGTTCGCGGTGAAGAAGGACGGCGGTGTGTTCGACCAGTTCGCCGGCGCCACCATCACGCCCCGGGGCGTGGTGAAGGCGGTGAAGGGTGGCCTGGAGTTCTTCGGGCGTGAGAAGGCCGCGCTGCTGGATGAAGCCGACGAGTCCGCCACCAGGAAGGCTGGCGACGGCGCCGCCAGAACCGAGCCCGGGCCTTGAGGAGCCTATGACATGAGCGACTACGCGCGCATTACCAAGGACGGCCTGTGGGGGAACAATGTGGTGTTCGCCCAGATGCTGGCCCTGTGTCCCCTGATGGCGGTGACCGGCACCGCCACCAACGGTCTGGGCATGGGCCTGGCCTCCACGGCCGTGCTGGTGGCCTCCAACATCCTCATCTCCGGCCTGCGCCGCTTCATCAGCGCCGAGGTGCGCATCCCCGTGTACATCGTCTTCATCGCCACCCTGGTGACCCTGGTGGACATGAGCCTCAACGCCTGGCTGCACGACCTGTACAAGGTGCTGGGCCTGTTCATCGCCCTCATCGTGGTGAACTGCGCCATCCTGGGACGGGCCGAGTCCTTCGCCTCCAAGAACAGCGTGGCGCCCGCCGCCGTGGACGGTCTCATGATGGGCCTGGGCTTCACCCTGGCCCTGGTGGTGCTGGGGGGCGTGCGGGAGGTGCTGGGCAGCGGCACCCTGTTTGCCCAGGCCCACCTGCTGCTGGGCAACGCCTTCGCTTTCCTGGAGCTCACCCTCATCCACGACTACAAGGGTTTTCTGCTCATGATCCTGCCCCCCGGCGGCTTCCTGGCCTTGGGATTCCTGCTGGCGGGCAAGCGGGTGCTGGACCGCCGTCTGGCGGAACGGGCCACTGCTGCCGCTACGCCGGAGCCGGCGGCGGGGTGAAGCGGAATACCCACTGAACGCGTAGACCATGCAGATCGCCGTCGCCTATTCCGACCTCGCCAACCAGATGTGGCTACGCATCGAGGTGCCCGATGACGTCACCGTGGAACAGGCCATCATCAAGTCCGGCATCCTGAAACAGTTCCCGGACATCGATCTGACGGAGCAGAAGGTGGGGGTGTTCGGCAAGCTGGTGGCCCTGGACGGCACCCTGAAGCCCGGCGACCGCATCGAGATCTACCGCCCCATCATCGCCGATCCCAAGACCGTGCCCCGCCGCCGCACCAGCGAGGATGACGACGAGGATTGATGCAGGGGGATGTTAGGGCGGAGGAGACATAAGGCCCTTAGAGCCTATCCGTCAAGAGCGCCGGTGAAGCGTTCCAGATTGAGTTCCGCCAGCCGGTAGCGGCCGTTGGTCACGCCTTGGGCCAGGCGTTCCAGGTTTTGATCCTCCAGCATGGCGAACAGGCGTTGCTTTACCGGCTGCCACTGGCAGTGCATGGCGCAGGCGTCGTCGTCGGAACAGTTTTTCAGGCCCAGCAGGCACTCCCGGCCCACCCGGCCGGCGCTGACCACTTCCGCTACCTGGAGGAGATGGATGGCGTCGGGGGGCTGGCGTAGGCGATAGCCGCCGGCCCGGCCCCGGCTGGAATCCAGCAGGCCGGCCTGGGCGAAGCGCACCATGAGCTTGCTGAGATAGGGCAGGGGCAGTTGCAGCCGGTCCGCCAGGGTCCGGCAGCGCATGTAGCGGCCCGGGGGCTGGCCTGCCAGCAGGACCAGGGCCTGGATGGCATAGCGGGTGCTGCGGGAGAAGATCATGGCAGGCTCCCCCTGGGGGTCTCGGCCTGATGGGTCATGGGGGCTCGGTGGCCGTGCAGGGCCAGCAGGTCCCCGGCCTGGCGGGCACAGGCCGCGCGCACGTCCTGGTCCAGGTCCGCCAGCCAGTCGGCTGGCAGGGACTCCATGCCATACAAGGCGCCCGCCAGCATGCCGGCGATGGCGCCGGTGGTGTCCGCGTCGCCGCCCCGGTTCACAACGTCCACCAGGCAGTCGCGGAAATTGCCCGTGTCCGCCAAGGCCTGGAACACGGCCTGCACAGTCTCCACCACATAGCCGCTGGGGTTCTCCCGCCGGCACCGGCGGTATTCGAATAGGGGGTGCCGGGCGATGAGGGACTCCGCGTGGCGGCGCAGTAATTCCCATTTGGCCAGGCCCCGCAGGGCATCCTGGACCATGAGGGCCAGGCACTCCGTGGCAGCATCCGAGAGGGGATTGTGATGGGTAACGTGGGCCTGGGCACGGCATTGCTCCCGCACCGCTTCCTCGGCCATCCCCAGGGTGGCCAGGGCCACGGGCAGCACCCGCATGGCGGCGCCGTTACCGGCGTCGTGCTCGCTGGGTTCCCTCTCGGGCCGGTCCGTCCGGCGGTATTCCACAATGCCCCGGCGCACGGTGTTGCCGATATCCACGGGTTTGGCCCGCATCCAAGCATCGAAGGCCCTCGCAGCGGCCCGGGCATCCACGCGGCCTGCTTCCAGGATGGAGCGGCCCAGGGCCAGGGCCATGGTGGTGTCGTCGGTGACCTGGCCAGCCTTCAGGCGCAGCCAGCCGCCGCCACGGATACGGGCGTGGAGCCCATGCTGGCCGGCGATCTCCCGGGGCGTCATGAACTCCACCGTGGCCCCCAGGGCATCCCCCAGGGCCAGGCCCAGGTAGGCGGCGGTGGCCCGGTTTTGCAATATGGAGGAGCGGTGAGCGGCAAGCGGTGGCTGATCGCCATGGTTTCCACGGTTGACCGCTGACGGTTTACCGTTGACCTCCTCACTCTTCCGGGCCGAAGCAGTTGGCATAGTCCGCGCAAACCTCGCAGGAAGGGGAACGGCAGACGTACACGCCTTCCCGCTGGCAGAGTTGCTTGTAGAGGAATTTCTTCCATTTCATGTCGTGCACGTTTCTGGCCGACAGGCCCGGGAAGTTGTCCCTCATCAGGCGGGTGAGGTCCTTGCGGGACCACAGGCCCAGGTCCTGCCACAGGTGGTCGCCGCCCATGCAGGCGGCGGTGACGATGGCGGCCATCCAGATCTCGGATGCATCGGCGCCGGCCCGATGCTCCAGCAGCAGGTCCAGCAGGTCCTGGCGTTCCTCCTGGCGGGGCTCGCTGGACCAGTTGGCCTGGTCCAGTTCCAGCAGAAGGCCGAGATCATCAAGCGTCGCCGGGCCGTCCCAAGACGACTGCATGCCCCCCCGGGGGGCGGACGCGATGCGGCCGGGGGCGGCGATATCGGGGAAGTGGCGCACCAGCAGGCGGGCGAAGGCTTCCGGGGAAAGGCCCAGGCCCACCGGCAGGGTCCCGACCCCCAGGGCATGGCTGGCCAGCATCTTGGCGAACAACTCGTCATTGGCCAGGCCGGCGGCGTGGCTCATGAGCCGGCCATAAAGGCTGGCCAGTTGCTTGGGCCGCTCGGTCAGGGCGTTGGCGCTGGGCATGGAGGTCTCCTGTTCGTTCATGGCCTTGTTTGTTCCCTATTCCCACGATCGTGCGGGAGGGGAACAACATGTCACTGGTTGGCGCTGGGATACTCCACGGCGATATCCTCGTCCCGCAGCACCATCTGGCAGGCCAGGCGCCAGGCAGTGTGGGGCACGTCGTCCACGGCCATGGCGTCGATGTCGGCCTGGGTGATCTTGCCCAGCTCCTTCAGCACCTTGATCTCCCGGTCCGTCATGGGGCCGCCCATGGGGCCCTTGCGGGACAGGTTGGTGACCTTCACCACGCAGGTGCCGCACTCGCCGTCCTGGCAGTTGAAGTCAATGGGGATGTGGTTTTCCTTGGCCAGGGTGAGCAGCGTCTTGGTGTGGCTGCCGGCCACGGCATAGACGGTCTTGTCCTTGTGCAGGGGGCTGGTGAAGGTGACTAGGGGCATGCTGAACTCCGTTTCGTGAAAAAAAGATTCAAGATCCAAGACTCAAGAGGCAAGAAAAACCTTGCGCACTCCTTGAGCCTTGGATCTTGCGTCTTGCATCTGCCTAACCTGGTCGCACCACCACCTCGCCGCCCAGCACCTGGGCCTGGCAGGCTAGCCGGTGGTGCCGACCGGCCATGTTCTCCTGGAGGACCTTGTCCTCCAGCACGGACCGTTCGGTCATGTTTTCCATGCCGGAGACGATCTTCATCATGCAGGTGCCGCATTCGCCCTCGCGGCAGCCATAGGTGATGCCAGCGCCCACCTTCTCCGAGATCTCGATGAGGCGGGTGCCGGCGGGCACGGTGACGGTGACGCCGATATCCTCGAAGGTGACGTTGGCCTTAGGCATTCGCGTATTCCTTGTTCAGTTCTTCCATGGAGATGACCCGGCGGGCAGCCCGACCGGTGAGGTGCAGGCCCAGGTCCCGACCGAAGGCGCGGCACAGGTCCAGCTCCGCGTCCGTGGGGATGAGCTTCACTTTCACCCCCTTCACCGGCACCCGTAGCTTCAGGCCCCGCATGCGGTCCTCCAGCATGGTCACGGCCTCGCCGCTCCAGCCGTAGGATCCGAAGGCGCCCCCCAGCTTGTCCTTCACGTTGACCACGGCCAGGGAGGAGAGCAGGTCCCACACTGGCTTCACCGCGTCGCCGTTGATGGTAGGGGAGCCGAAGACGATGGCGTCCGCCGCCTCCACCAGGTCCACGAAGGGGGTCACCTCGCCGCCCTGGAGGTCGTACATGGACACCCGTACTCCCGGAATTTCCTCGGCGCCGTCGCGGATGGCCTGGGCCATGCGGGCGGTGTTGCCATAGGCGGAGATGTAGAAGATGAGCAGGGTCTTGTCCCCATCCGCCTCGTTGGCCAGCTGGGGCGCGGCCAGCTGCCGGTAGCGGCGCACGTAGTTGGCCGGCGCGTCCCGCAGGATGGGGCCGTGGGCGGGGGCGATGAGTTTGATGTCCAGGGGTTCGATGAGGTCCAGGGCCGCCAGCACGTGCTCCCGGAAGGGTCGCATGATGTGCTGATAGTAGTACTCGAAGGAAAAGCGGAAATCTCCGGTCTTGTCGTTGAACAGCCGGGGGTCGCAGAAATGGCAGCCGAACACGTCGCCGGAAAACAGAAACCCTTCTTCTTCCAGCCAGGTGCACTGGGTGTCGGGCCAGTGCAGGTAAGGGGTATGCAGGAAGCGCAGGGTGCGGTCCCCCAGGAAGACCGAGTCGCCCGTGTCCACCGGAGTAAAGGCCAGGTTTTGCGTGGCTTCCTCACTCTTCAGCAGGCCCTTGAGCATGATCTGGGCCTTGAAGGAGATGTACAGTCGTGCCTGGGGCGCGCGGCGCATGAGTTCCGGCAGGGCGCCCGTGTGGTCCGGCTCCAGGTGGTTGAGGATGATGGCGGCGATCTCGTCGTAGCGGGCCACCGCCTCCAGGCGGGCGAAGAAATTTGCCGCGTGGGATTCCTTCACCGTGTCGATGACGGCCACGCCCGCCGAACCCCGCACGCAGTAGGCGTTGTAGCTGGTGCCGTTGGCGGTCTTGAGGATGACGTCAAATTCCCGCAGGCCCTGGTCCAAGGCGCCGATCCAGTAGACGCCCTTGGCCAGCTCGACAGGGTCCACGGGGGGGGTCATGCTTCAGTCTCTTCCACCTGGCAGGGCTCGGCTTCATGGCGCCTGGAGCAGCTTTCCAGGTCCTGGCCGGCGGCGGCGCGCTTCAGGCCGATCCAGGCTTCCACGGCATCCGGATCGAAGCCCACCCGGTATTTCCCGTCCACTTCCATGAGCGGGCGCCGGATGAGCAGGGGGTCCGCCAGCATGAGCTTCAGGGCCTCCCCTTCGCCCAGGTGTTCGTAGTCCACCTCGCCCCCCCGGATGCGGGGCGAACCGAGGTTGAACCACTGGGCCACGGGCAGATCGCCGAAAAAACGCCGCAGCCGGCCCACCGTCCACTTCTCCGTGAGTAGGTTCCTGGCCTGGACCGTATGGCCAGCAGCGGCCAGCAGCGCCTTCTGGCGGGTGTTGTTGAGGCAGCCTGGTTTCTCGAAGAAGAGGACAAGGGCCATCAGGTCACCTCGTCTTGTTTTCCAGGGCTGCCTGGTAGGTGGCCTCCACGGCGGCCTGGTACTTGGCCAGCATCTCCGGGGAGATGCCGGTGAGGGAACCCGGCAGGTTCAGGGCCACGCCCCTTTCATCGATGATGGCCCCCTCGATGGGGCAGATGCTGGCGCACTGGGCGTCGTCGAAGTCGCCGGCGCACTCGGTGCACTTGTCCGGGTCGATGAGGAAGTGGGGCTTCGCCTGGTAGATCGCCTGGTTGGGGCACAGGGGCTCGCAGGCGTAGCAGTTCACACAGGTTTCGATGATTTCCAGGGCCATGGCGGGTCTCCTCAGGCGACTTTCCGCGTGGACTGGGACAGCTTGGGCGTCAGCTTGCCGGCGGCGCGCATCTCCTCGTACACCGCCGCCACGGCCTCCTCGATGGGCTCCATGGCATGCTCGCCGTTGGGCTGGATGCCGGCGGCTTCCAAGGGCCCCCAGGGCTCGTAACCCACCTTGGAGCAGAGCACGGCCTCGCAGCCCGCCAACTCGCGGATGGTGCGATCCAGGGCGCTCTCGCCGTCGCCGCAGGTATCGCCGCCTTCGCAGTAGGGCGTGGTCTTGCGGTGGCCGATGAAGCGCACGCCGTTGGATGAGGCCTCGTAGATCAGGAATTCGCTGGCGTGGCCGAAGTGCTCGTTGATGACGCCGCCGCCCTTGGTGGCCACGGCCATCAGCACCGGCTGGGTGTCGGCCGCGGGCCTGGCGCCGTCGATGCCCACCAGTTTGGCCTTCACCTCGGCCACGGCGGCCCGGGCCTTTTCCTTCTCTTCCAGTTCGCGGGCGATCTGGGCATGGACCTCGGCCCGCTTCACCATGGCGGCGGCGTAGTCGATGTCCATCGACTCGATCTTGTCCAGGGTGAATTCCTGGCCCCGGTCCTCGCCCAGGAGACCCACGGCGTCGGCCCGGCATTGGCGGCAATGGCGCATCATGTTCATGTCGCCGGCGCAGGCATCCTGCAACTTTTGCAGTTCCTCGTGGCTGGGGCTGGGCTGGCCCATGAGGCCGTAGAAGGTGCCGTGCTCGGGCTCGGCGATCAGGGGCATGACGTTGTGCAGGAATGCCCCCTTGGCCTTTACTACCTTGGAGACTTCCACCAGGTGTTGGTCGTTGACCCCGGGGATCATCACCGAGTTGACTTTCACCAGGATGCCCCGCGCGGTGAGCATCTCCAGGCCCTTCTGCTGCTGCTCGATGAGGATGGCGGCGGCCTCCCGTCCCATGATGCGTTTGTTCTTCCAGAAGATCCACGGGTAGATCCGGGCACCGATGTCCGGGTCCACGCAGTTGATGGTGATGGTGACGTGGTCGATGTTGTGCTTGGACAGTTCCTCCACCGACTCGGGCAGGGCCAGGCCGTTGGTGGACACGCACAGCTTGATGTCCGGGGCTTTTTCGGAGAGCTCGCGGAAGGTGGCGAAGGTGCGCTCCGGGTTGGCGAGGGGGTCTCCGGGTCCGGCGATGCCCAGCACCGTCATCTGGGGGATGTGGGCGGCCACGGCCATGACCTTCTTCACCGCCTGCTCCGGGGTCAGCACTTCCGACACCACGCCGGGGCGGGACTCGTTGGAACAGTCGTACTTGCGGTTGCAGTAATGGCACTGGATGTTGCAGGCCGGGGCCACCGCCACGTGCATGCGGGCAAAGTAGTGGTGAGCCTGTTCGGAATAGCAGGGGTGGTTATGCACCTTGACGCGGATGTGTTCCGGCAGGTGGCTCAGCTGGTCATCGGTCGAACCGCAGGAGTGGCTGGAGCAGCCACCCTTGGCAGTGTTGTCGGCATTGGCATTGAGTACGGGCAGTTCCACGATCGTCCTCCGGAATGTCTCGGTGGACTTGGTGCAAGCCCCGTGCCTGGAGCCGTGCCAGGGCTGAATCCTCAATGTATTCATCAACTTGCCGGATTGCTTGAGGGCTTCCGCCGTGTTGCAAACACCACATTGGACGCGGCGGCTTCTGTACAGAAGGCGACAACCCCCAAGCTGTCGCATCTGCGACAAATGCGGATGCCCTTGTCGTTTTCATCGCCGTGGGGTCCAGGGGCTTCAAGCCACAAGCCCCTGTTACACAAGGTGTTTTTTTCTGGGCCGGACTGGCACAGGGGTTGCTAAAGGTAGGCCCATGCCCGATGCACACCTGATCCCATTGGCAGACGACGGCGCGGCCTGCGCCGACTGTCCCTACCGCGAAGACCTGCTGGCCCAGGGCCTGTGCCAGCCGGGTGACATCTGCGTGCGTGCCCACAGCGGCCGCCAGATCGACCGTTTCCTGCGCCGCCACCCCCATCTGGCCGAGCGATACCTGGACGATGGCTTCTGGGAACGCCGCGCCATTGCCGCCCGATACGCCCCCATCGAGTCGGTGCGGCCTCTGGCCAAAGACCCGGACGAGGTAGTGCGCCGGGCCGTGGCCACCCGCCTGCCGCCCGAGGAGATGCGGGTGCTGATGCGGGATCCGGATCGGGAGGTGCGCATCACCGTGGCCTCCCGCATGCCCGCCGAGGAGCTGGACCCCCTGGTGACGGACCCGGACTACATGGTGCGCCTGATGGTGGCCCAACGACTGCGTCACGGCCAACTGCCGCGCATGGCCCACGACCCGGACCGGGAAGTGCGCAAGGAGGTGGCCCGGCGCCTGCCCCCCTTCGCCCTCGGGCGCATGGCCGACGACGAGGACGTGGAGGTGCGGCGCATCGTCGCCGGACGCCTGCTGCCCGACGACGCCATTCCCCTGCTTGCCGACCTGGACTGGATTGTGCGCCTGGAGGCCGCCGGACAGGCCCCCGTCTCGGCCCTGGCGCCCCTGCTCGATGATTCGGAGGCTGAGGTGCGGGAGCGGGCGCAGCAACGCATCCACGAATTCAATCACCGCGAGGACCCATCATGATCGGCTGCCCCCCGGAAGAACCCTCCCTGCAGCAATTCATCCAGGCCCTGGCCGCCACGTCCCCCCGGCCCCACCACGCAGCCCTGCTGGAGACCGCAGCCCGTCTGCTGCCCGGTTGCGAATTCCGCCACGCCCTGACCCGCTCCGGCTGGTACCGGCCCGGTGGCGTCATCCTGCCCGACGGCACGCGCCTGGCGGACGACCTGGAAAAATGGGCCGAGGCGGAGCTGGATGACTGCGGCGGCGACATGGGCATCCTGCTGGAACGCCATGCCGGCGCGGGCCTGCTGGCCACGCGCCAGGCGGGCCGCACCCACTACTTTGTCTCGCCCATCGGCCCGGGCCCGGCCGAATTCCTCCAGCTGGAGGTGGAGGAGGTGGAGGAGGTGCTGGACCGCCATCTCATCAACCTGGCCGATCTGCCCGACGACCTGCCGGACCTGACCGAACCCATGCTTCCCGCCGCGCTGCCCGCCCAGGCGGTGGGCCGGCCCCGCTACCAGTTCCGACGCCTCACCGACGTGCGCCAGGTACTGGCCCGGCAGCCGGCCCCGGTGGGCGGGCAGTCCCCCCTGGGCCGTTTCATGGGGGAATGGAGCGCCGGTAGCGCCGGCGCACGGGGCCATTTCTGCGACCACTGGATCGTGGCCTCGCGGGAACACCTGGACCGCTACCGCAACTCCCTCCTGACCGCCGCCCCCGTGTCCCGCCACGCCCGCCAGCTCAAGCCCTTCCACTGGCTGCCCGAGGCCCGGGGCCGGGCGATGGCGGAGCAGCTGCATGCCTTCGACCGGGCGGCGGGCTACCCCTCCGCCTGGTATTTCCATCTGGTGGCGGGCGGCGTCACGCCCCACGCGGTGGCCTATGCCATCGCCGAGGACCTGGGGGCGGAATTCCACTACCTGCCGGAGCGGGACGAGCAGATCCTGGCCGGCTGGCTGGCGGCGCCGTACTCCGTGTAAGCCACCTTGTCGGACCTTGGCCACCGGCCTCGGGACTTGTCGCTTTTATGACAAGGCGGCGTCTGAACATTCAATGGCTTAGCTGCTGGCATGGGGCTTGCGGATAGCTCTTGGTCACCTTTGTGAGCGCCATCATGCAAGCCAAACAGATCGCCGAGTTGCTGAACGAACCCGCGTGCTCCCACAACACCAAATCCAAGTCCGGCTGCGCCAAGCCCAAGCCGGGGGCCACGGCGGGGGGCTGCGCCTTCGACGGCTCCCAGATCGCTCTCTTGCCCATCGCCGACGTGGCCCACATCGTGCACGGCCCCATCGCCTGCGCCGGCTCCAGCTGGGACAACCGGGGCACCCGTTCCTCCGGCCCGGCCCTATACAAGATCGGCATGACCACGGACCTCACCGAGCAGGACGTGATCATGGGCCGCAGCGAAAAGCGCCTGTTCCACGCCATCAAGCAGGCGGTAGACGAATACCATCCCCCCGCTGTGTTCGTGTACAACACCTGTGTGCCGGCCCTGATCGGCGATGACCTGGATGCCGTGTGCAAGGCCGCCAGCGAGCGGGTGGGCGTGCCCGTGGTGCCCGTGGACTGCGCCGGCTTCTACGGCACCAAGAACCTGGGCAACCGCATCGCCGGCGAGGCCATGTTCAAGTACGTCATCGGCACCCGGGAGCCGGATCCCCTGCCGCCCGAGGCGGAGCGCTCCGGCATCACCGTGCACAACGTCAACCTCATCGGCGAATACAACATCGCCGGCGAGTTCTGGCAGGTGCTGCCCCTGTTCGACGAGCTGGGCCTGCGCATCCTCTGCACCCTGTCCGGCGACGCTCGCTTCCACGAAGTGCAGACCATGCACCGGGCCGAGGCCAACATGGTGGTGTGCGCCAAGGCCCTGCTCAACGTGGCCCGCAAGATGGAATCCACCTACAAGATCCCCTTTTTCGAGGGCAGCTTCTACGGCGTGACCGACACCTCTGCCGCCTTCAAGGAGATCGCCCGCCTCATTGGCGATGCGGATTTGATGGCGCGGGTGGAACAGGTCACCGCCCGGGAAGAGGCCCGCGCCCACGCCGCCCTGGAACCCTGGCGCGCCAGGCTGAAAGGCAAGCGGGTGCTGCTCTACACCGGCGGCGTGAAGTCCTGGTCCATCGTCTCCGCCCTCCAGGATTTGGGCATGGAGGTGGTGGCCACGGGTACCAACAAATCCACGGAAGAGGACAAGGAACGTATCCGCGAACTCATGGGCGAGAACACCAAGATGATCACCGACGGCAGCCCCAAGGCCTTGATCGGCATCGTCAAGGAATATGGCGCCGACATCCTCATCGCCGGTGGCCGCAATATGTACACGGCCTTGAAGGCCCGCATCCCCTTCCTGGACATCAACCAGGAACGGGAATTCGCCTACGCCGGCTACCGGGGCATGGTGGAACTGGCCCGGCAACTGGCGCTGACCATGGAAAGCCCCGTGTGGCAGGCGGTGCGCAAGCCCGCGCCCTGGGCCAAGGCACCGGGTCGGGCCGTAGCGTAACCGGGCGCCTGAGATGACCCCCGTGGGTTTCGTAAACCTGGTGTTTCAGCGACTGGTTGTCGCCTCCAGCGCGACGGTTGTAGGTATTGCGACACACAATAAATCTCGCAACACCTTGAAAGAAGAAGTTTTTTTGCGTGGCACAAGGTTTGCAACTCAGCCCTTGCCCTTCCCAACCAGACGCCCTCTACCATGGCCGAGATCATCAAGCGCAGCAAAGCCCTCGCGGTGAATCCCCTCAAGGTGAGCCAGCCGGTGGGGGCGTCCCTGGCCTTCCTGGGCATCCACCGGGCCATTCCCATGATGCACGGTTCCCAGGGCTGCACGGCCTTCGGCAAGGTGTTCTTCGTGCGCCACTTCCGGGAGCCCATCCCCCTGCAAACCACGGCCATGGACCAGGTGGCCACGGTGCTGTCGGCGGACGAGAACGTCATCGTCGGCCTGAAGACCATCGCCGAGAAGAACAAGCCGGCCTTGATCGGCCTGCCCACCACGGGCCTGTCGGAGACCCAGGGCACGGACATCCGTCGTCTGGTGAAGGCATTCCGGGAGCGGCATCCCGAGTTCGACGACATCCCGGTGGTACCCGTGAGTACCCCGGACTTCATGGGTTGCCTGGAAAGCGGCTATGCCCTAGCGGTGAAGGCCATCGTCGAATATGTGGTGCCGGAAGACACCGGCAAGGTGGGGAGGCGCAGGAAGCAGGTGAACGTGCTGGCCGGCGCCATGCTCACCCCGGGGGACCTGGAGCACGTGAAGGAACTCATCGAGGCCTTCGGTCTGCGCCCCGTGGTACTGCCGGACTACGGCGACGCCCTGGACGGCCACCTCACCGAGATGGAGTTCAGCCCCCTCACCGTGGGCGGCACCCCGGTGTCGGAGATCACCACCCTGGGGGAGGCCGCCGCCACTTTGGTCATCGGCCGCTCCCTCCACCCCGCCGCCGACCTGCTGAAGGAACGCACCGGCGTGCCGGACTGGCGCTTCGACACCCTCATGGGCCTGGAGGCGGTGGACGCCTTCGTGGCCGCCCTGGCGGAGATCTCCGGCCAGTCCGTGCCGGAAAAGATCGAGCGCCAGCGCAACCAGTTGCAGGACGCCATGGTGGACACCCACTTCATGCTGGGTTTTGCCAAGGTGGCCATCGCCGCCGACCCGGACCTGCTGTACGGCTTGGCCCAGTTGGTGGTCGGCATGGGCTGCGAAGTGGTGGCCGCCGTGGCCCCCTCCAAGGCCCCCATCCTGGAAGCCGTGCCTGCGGCGGAAGTGAAGCTGGGGGATCTGGAAGACCTGGAGAAGGCCATCAAGACGGTGGGGGCCGATCTGATCATCTGCAATTCCCACGCTGCCGATACCGCGAAACGCCTGGGCCTGCCCCTATACCGGGCGGGCTTCCCCCAGTACGACCTCATCGGTGGCTACCAGCGCCTGTGGGTGGGGTATCGCGGGACGAGGCAGAGCCTGTTCGACCTGGCCAACATCATGGTGGGCCTGGGCCACGGCGAGATCGCCCCCTACCGCTCCATCTACGCCGTGCGTCCCGAGGAAGACCGCCATGCGCCATCTGCGTCTGGTCATGTCCATTGAGGAAATGCCTCCCATGACGGTGAGAATCGCCTTCGCCACCAGCGACCGCAGGCGGGTGGACCAGCATTTCGGCGCCGCCGAGGCCTTCGCCATCTACGAGTTGTCCGATGAGTGTGGCAAGCCCGGGGCCAAGCTGGTGGAACTGGCCCAGTTCACCGACAGCGATACGGCGATGGACGGCCACGAGGGTAAGTTGGCAAACAAGATCGCCCTCCTGGAAGGCTGCGCCGCCGTGTACTGCAACGCCGTGGGGGCCTCCGCCGTGAAGCAGCTCCTGGCCGCCGGCATCCAGCCCATGAAGGTGGAGGAGGGCGCATCCATCGACGAATTGCTCAATGGCTTGAATGCCAGCATGAGCAGCGAGCCGCCGGCCTGGATGGTGAGACACCTGAAACAACCCGGCGATGACGCCAACCGCTTCGCCGCCATGGATGCCGAGGGGTGGTCGGAATGATGTCCACGCGCCTGCGGCGGATGCGCCGGGAGCACAGGGCGGCCCGGGGAGCCCGAAGGAGCGAAAGGGAGCCCGGAAAGATTCCTGCCGCTTCTGATTTCCCCGGCTTCGCCGTGCTCCTCCGGGCTGCGTTTTCCCTATGGAGGCCCGCCCATGATTGAAACCGAGGTGCGGGTGATCCGGGTCGGCCAAGGCTTGGCCTGGGTGGAGGCGACGGAACAGAACGGTTGCGGCGCCTGCCAGGCCAAGTCCGCCTGCGCCATGTCCGGCCTGGGGCGTTTCTTTTCCAGCCGCCGCCAGCCCATTCCCGTCCGCGCCGATGATGCGCTGCCGGGCCGGCAATACACTGTGGCCATGGGGGAAGCCGATTTCCTCAAGGTGGGGCTGGTGGCCTACCTGATCCCCTCCCTGCTGGCGGTGCTGGGCGCTGCCATGGCCTCCGCCAACGGCCTGGGAGATGCCTGGTCGGCCATCGGCATGGCCCTGGGCTTTCTGCTGGGCCTGCTGCTGGCCGGCCTGTTGTCCGCCCGGCTGGCTCCGCCCATGGCTTTGGGCGCCACCCCCGTATCTCTTCCATCGAACCAAGGAGAAACACCATGACGGCCGTGGCCGAACTCGACCCCATCCTGGAAACCGACTTCATCAAGGAGATGGTGAAGCAGATGCGCGCCATCGACAGCTACGGCACCTACGACGGCTGGCCCGTGGAGCGCATCCTGGCCCCCTACATCAAGACCAAGGAACAGCGCCGGGAGATTCCCGTCATCGGCGATCCCGACGAGGAGACCCTGGCCCGGGTGAAGTGCTTCTACAACGCCATCGCCGTGATGATCGAGAAGGAATGCGGCCTTATGGCCGTGCCCATGATCAACATCACCCACGAAGGCTTCGGCCGCGCCCTCATCACCGTGGGCAAGCTGGTGGTGCTGGACCGCACCCTGCGGGACGTGCACCGCTTCAGCTTCGACAACTTCTCCAAGATGAAGGACGAGGCGGACAAGTTCCTCTCCGTGGCCCTGGAGATCGTGGGCAAGTACCCGGAAGTGGCGGGACTGTAAGGAGTGGCGAACATGACCGAGGAAGAACTCAAGGAATTGGACAAAGAGGTCAGGAAGCTCAAGCGCATCGCCAGCGAATGGGCGTCCCAATTGCATGATCTGGTGGAGGACCGGCTGCCCGCCGCCTACCACGAGATCCCGCTCATCTCCCAATCCACCTACGATGCCTGCAAGGCCTGGGCGGATGCCAACGAAAGACTGGGCCTGGCCCAGAAGGAGGCGGCATGAGCGAGATCTACACCGCCTTCACCCGGGGTGGCATCGCCTGGACCCCCACTTTCGTCACGGACCTGAATCAGAAGACCTGCATCGGCTGTGGCCGCTGCTACAAGGTCTGTCCCCGGGACGTGTTCGAGCTGGTGGACCGGGAAGAGGACGAGCTGGACGAGGATCTGGACGAGGACCAGATGAGCGTCATGTCCCTGAAGAACGCCCTGGACTGCATTGGCTGCGGCGCTTGCGGCCGGGTCTGCCCCAAGCAGTGTCACACCCACCAGGCCATGCCTCTGGCGGCTTGATGACTGTCCATCGCCATTGGCCGACCCTCTCCCGCGCTGCCGCGCACCCCTCCCCCGCATGGGGGGGGGACACGCCCGTCGCAATATTGACTGATACATAGGAACTGCAATGCCCCGCCCCCTGAAACACGTCTTCGTTTGCTCCCAGCAAAGGCCGCCCGGACACCCCCGGGGTTCCTGCACCGAGAAGGGCTGCCGCGAGGTGCTGGACGAGTTCTACTTCCAGCTCCAGCAGCGCCAGTGCTTCGACAAGATCGCCGTCACCGCCACGGGCTGCATCGGTCCCTGCGGCAGCGGCCCCAGCGTGTTGGTCTATCCGGAGAGCGTCATGTACGGCGGCGTCACCAAGGACGACGTGAACGCCATTTTCGACGAGCATCTATTGGGCGATACGCCCGTTGCCCGCCTCCAGGTGCCGGCGGACATCTGGTGAGAGAAAGAGAGCGTCTTGCCATGGCCAGCCAGCTCCCCCCCAACTACGAAGCCGCCGCCCGCCATGTGGTGGAGATGCTGCGGGGAGAGGCCATCAAGTACCTGCCGGCGGACAAGCTGCCGGACATCCGCCTGGAGAGTGTGGCCTTCGCCCAGGTCACCGATCCGGCCAACGGCCAGCCCGGTTTCGAGGGCATCTGGCGCAACGGCCTCAACGAGCGGGTGGGCAAGCTGGTGTTCAACAGCGACGGCAGTTTCTTCGCCGAGTACGACGTATGCGTGCGCCATCCCCGCAAGCCGGAGTTCTTCGTGGAGGCGGTGACGGCCTGGGGCCGGGGCGACAACGTCAAGGCCGAGGCCCGGCTGCTGCCTATCCCCTGAGCCATGGCTGAACTCCCATCGGACGTCCGTCTCATACTGGTGCACAAGCAGAAGACCAGCGCCCGGGTGCGTTTCCTGCGCTTTTCCCACGGCATGTGCGCCTTCACGCCCCTGCCTGCCCTGTCCGTGGTGGAAGAGGGGGGCGGAGCGGGTTTGGATGATCAGCCGCCGCTGGTGCATCACCCCAGTGCCTGGTTGCGCACCGCCGAGGCCCGCCTGGGCCTGGAGGCCGGCAGCCTGAAGCCGGAGGCGGAATTCCACGCCACGGTGGGGACGCCAGACGGCCCCGTCACCGTGCAGCTGGCCAGCCTGGACACCGTGGACCCGCCCTTCGAAGCGGTGGAGGCCGTGGGCGGGCGTTTCGTGGCAATTACGGAGGCCGGGGGTTGCTCGCCCGTGGAAATGGAACTGCTGCGCCGCGCCTATACGGCCATGCTTGGATAAAGGATGCATGTCATGAGCCGATTCGAGATACGCAAATTCGAACTGGGTGACCAGGTGTTCGCCACCCGCGACCTCTACAACGATCCCATTGAGGAAACCGGCGAGAGCGGCATTCCCGGCGTGGCCGCAGGTGAACTGATGGCGGCCGCCGGCGCCCGGGGCGTGGTGGTAAACGTGGGCCATGCCGAAGCCATGCCGGAGGAAGCTATTTACCTGGTGCGCTTCGAGAGTGGGTCCGACGGCGTGCTGTCACCACCCATCGGTTGCCTGGCCGAGGAACTGGCTTACCAGCCGGTGCCGGCCTGAAAGCCCATCGGGGCGATCCACCGCTTCCGGCACGGGTCCGGGTGTCGCCCCGCCCTGGTGCTCAGATCACGAATAGATCCATGAACGCGTTCACCGGCGTGGCCTCCAGCCGTGGCCGGTCCATGCACAGCTCCAGGATGGCGGCCTGCTGCTTGGCGGGGAAGCGCCGGGCCAGGTTCACCTTGTACTTCTTGATCAGCTCCGGAATGCCTTCGGCCCGGCGACGGCGGTGGCCGATGGGGTATTCCACCGCCACCTGTTCCGTGGCCGTGCCGTCCTTGAAGAAGACCTGGACGGCGTTGGCGATGGAGCGCTTGTCCGGGTCGAGGTAGTCCTGGCTGTACCGCCGGTTTTCCACGCATTCCATTCTGTCCCGCAGCTGGTCGATGCGGGGGTCCGCGGCGGCCGCGTCCTCGAAGTCGGCGGCGGTGAGGCTGCCCTTGATGAGGCCCACGGCGGTCATGTACTGGAGGCAGTGATCCCGGTCAGCGGGGTTATGCAGGGGCCCCTTCTTGTCGATGATGCGCAGGGCCGATTCGTGGGTGGTGATGACGATTTTCTCGATGTCGCGCAGCCAGCCCGCCACGTGGGGATGGAGCCGGAAGGCACATTCCACCGCGGTCTGGGCGTGGAACTCGGCCGGAAAGCTGATCTTGAACAGGATGTGCTCCATGACGTAGCTGCCGTAGGGGCGCTGGAACCGGAATTCATTGCCTCTGAAGCACACGTCGTAGAAGCCCCAGGTCCGGGCGGTGAGGGCGGAGGGATAACCCTAGAAACCGCAGTTGCCTGAACGGAACGAGCTGAGATACGAGGCAGAGCAAGGGATCTGGTCAGATAGGAGGAGTCACCCAATGGGTGAGTCGAAACGGAAGCGGTTGAGGCAGGAAGAAGCCTTGCAAAGGAGCGCTGGTCTCCAGACTGTTGGCGGCAAGATCTACGTGCGCTGGGAGTCGGAGAGTGTTAATCAGCGTGCAAATCTGACCAGGCAACCGGGGTAAACAGCGTGCAATTTTGACCACCCTGGTTGAGTCAAGATGCCGCCCTTTTGGCGGAGCAACCTGGAGTGATCAGCATGGAGAGTTTTG
>Ga0272446_1000820_pt1 | contig 47390 bp, 39 predicted proteins | sample YNPCB0061_FD_194587 | JGI IMG/M metagenome (GOLD analysis project Ga0272446, IMG submission 194587) | Hot spring microbial mat communities from Yellowstone National Park, WY, United States - YNP-CB-006-1 | ecosystem: Environmental > Aquatic > Thermal springs > Hot (42-90C) > Sediment | place...
ATTGCCGATATAACTTTTCTGCTGCATCCCAGTTGCCGCGGTTGCGCTCGATGTCGCCCAACAGGCCCCAAGAGGTTGCCATGCCCCTGCGATCGCCCAGTTCGGTTTCTACTTCCAAACATTGCCGATATAACTTTTCTGCTGCATCCCAGTTGCCGCGGTTGCGCTCGATGTCGCCCAACAGGCCCCAAGAGGTTGCCATGCCCCTGCGATCGCCCAGTTCGGTTCTCAACTCCAAGGATTGCCGATATAACTTTTCTGCTGCATCCCAGTTGCCCCAATCACGATGGCGGGAGCCAATTCGCTGCAAAATATAAGGCTGGCTGGCGCGGTCTAAATGGGGCAAGACTTGTTCACAGAGGTCTTTCAGCAAAGTCCAGTGGCCCCAGGGTTCAAGATAGTCTTCCAGTTGGTAGATCAGGTTTTTGGCTTCGGTGTAGTTGCCCAATTGGTAAGCAAAATACTGGGCCTCTAGGAGTGGCTGCAAATCTTCTAGGGTTTTGGGATTTTCGGGGATTTTGACCGTGCGATAAAAGCGATAAACCAACTGCAATATGCTACCTTTGGCTTCGCCCAGTTCCCGCTGCAAAAACTCGACCACCACCCGGTGTAGATCAAAAAAGTTTTCGCATCGCTTTAAGTTGTAGCGTCGCTGCACCAAGGACGCCCGCCGCAGTTGTTCCAAAAGTTCTGCTGTCGCTGATATCTCCTGCGGAGTAAATTCCGCTGGTTCTTCTAGTCCAAAGCGGGGATCTTTTTCTTGATCGTCTGTGTAGAGCCTCAGGTAGGTCAACCCCCGCGCATCGATCGGCACCCGCAGCAGGGCCATTCGTTGCAACAAATCCTTGGCTGCTAAGCTCTGCCGATTGAGTTGTTGACGAATCAACAGATCCACATCCAGTTGATTATTCAGCAGCTCTGGGTGTTGCCGCAAATATCCGGGGCAATCGGCATAATTGCGCGCCAAAAGTTCCAACACAAAAGGATGACCCGGGACGCGATCGGCAATCCAGCGCAAATCCGCCTCAGAATCTTTCATTTTGTTACCACGCAAAATCTCCACTGCTCCATCTATACCCACATCGGGGAGTAGTTCTGACCGCACCAAGCACTGATTGGGCTTGGCAGCCGCATAGCTCGTCCCTGCCAAATCCACTGGTTCCTCCCGGCTAGTCAGCAACACCAGCGATCGATGATTGCCATTGGCCAGCACCGCTAACAACTCGCCCCAGTTTGGTTCGATCGCCCGCCCCGCCTGGGGATGGCCGGCCGGGTGTAGCAAGACTTCCAAGTTATCTAGCAAAATCAACGCTGGTTTCTCGCCCAGAGCCTTGACGATCGCCGCCAACTTGTCTGCTGGTTTTGTAAGCGATTGACCATAATCCACCCCCAGCCCAATCAACAGAAATTCAGCCGCCTCGCCAAAGCTCGTCCCCTCAAAGGCCTTGAAAGCGATCGCCCGGCTAAACCCCCGTCTTGCAAACTCCTCCGATAGCCTGCCACTGGCCGTACGCACCCCCGCCGCCTCCAGCAACTTCACAGCCAAGGCACTCTTCCCAATTCCCCCCTGGCCAAGCAGTGCCAACACCCGCAACTGCCCACCAGCCCGCAGCAGCGGCTCCAACTCTGCCACCAGCTGATCGCGCCCCTTCCACACTGGCACCGAAGGCAACGCCTCCCGCCCCACCAACTCGACTGAATCAAGCCCACCGGTCGCTAATGTATCAATTAAATTCGGCGGCATCTCTGGCCAAACCCTAGCTAGGGCTTCGATGCCAATGGCGATCACCCTATTATCCGCCATCCTAATCGCAGCCACCGCCACCACCCGATCACCACACAACACCGGCCCGCCACTATAACCCGGCTCTGGGCGATCGCTCCCCTCAAATTGCAAATACCAAGCCGTCACCGCCTCGCCCGATCGTCGCCCCACCAATTTCGCTGCCTTGGCTAACTTGCCCTGCTGCTGCTCCCGCACCAGAGCACTCTTGTCTTCTCGGCTGCAATGGCCCCACACACAGATGCTCATCTCCGACTCCGCCCCCCTCGCCAAAGTCAAGGGCGATCGATCCTGCCAACGCGGCACTGCCAGCACCGCCAAATCTATCTCCTCCGGCTCACCCCGCCCCTTAACCTGCGCCACCACACCGCCAGCCAAAATCTCGGCTGCCTCATTTTTCCTCTCGATATCGCAAACCACATGGGCACAGGTCACCAGGTAAGAAAACTCCCGATCCTGATGCATTACAAAACCCGTCCCGAAGGTTTTCTGGTCAGTGTTACTCACAATCGGGACGATCGCTGAATTTGGGCGCTCATTCATAGAAATTCTAGGGCTTAGGCTTCAAAATCAGTTTAACTGAAAAAGCTGAATTTGGGCGCTCATTCATAGAAATTCTAGGGCTTAGGCTTCAAAATCAGTTTAACTGAAAAATTAGAGCCAGCCTTGGCCTTGGTGATGTAAAGATTGCCCTCACCTTCAAAGCTGAAATTAATTTGCACCTCCGCCGCTTCGATCTGCACCTCTTGGTTTAGCTCTCCCCAGATTTCTGCGATCGGCTGCACTGCCTTCTTCAGCAACGGTTTGACCTTGGCAAAACTACTCTCCACCGCGTCAGCCGATCGGCTTGAAATTTGCCTTGCTTGGTCATCAGGAACCTCCACCTCCACCAAAACCCCATCCTCAAGCTCAATCAACTTACTAGCCATAGCGTCAGAAAATCCCTCAAATATCTAAGAAAATATCCGCAACATCTCAAAAATTACCCCAAACTAGCATACACCCGCAGACATATCCTCGTAACCCAACCACAGGATCACGGGGGCCATAAACCCCTAGGTCCATCGATTTTCAATTTTGGCTAACAAACATCAGGCACTGCGTCACTTTTTGGGCTAAGCCGAGGGTCTATTACCTGGCAGGGTTTGGGTCGCTAATGTATCAATTAAATTCGGCGGCATCTCTGGCCAAACCCTAGCTAGGGCTTCGATGCCAATGGCGATCACCCTATTATCCGCCATCCTAATCGCAGCCACCGCCACCACCCGATCACCACACAACACCGGCCCGCCACTATAACCCGGCTCTGGGCGATCGCTCCCCTCAAATTGCAAATACCAAGCCGTCACCGCCTCGCCCGATCGTCGCCCCACCAATTTCGCTGCCTTGGCTAACTTGCCCTGCTGCTGCTCCCGCACCAGAGCACTCTTGTCTTCTCGGCTGCAATGGCCCCACACACAGATGCTCATCTCCGACTCCGCCCCCCTCGCCAAAGTCAAGGGCGATCGATCCTGCCAACGCGGCACTGCCAGCACCGCCAAATCTATCTCCTCCGGCTCACCCCGCCCCTTAACCTGCGCCACCACACCGCCAGCCAAAATCTCGGCTGCCTCATTTTTCCTCTCGATATCGCAAACCACATGGGCACAGGTCACCAGGTAAGAAAACTCCCGATCCTGATGCATTACAAAACCCGTCCCGAAGGTTTTCTGGTCAGTGTTACTCACAATCGGGACGATCGCTGAATTTGGGCGCTCATTCATAGAAATTCTAGGGCTTAGGCTTCAAAATCAGTTTAACTGAAAAAGCTGAATTTGGGCGCTCATTCATAGAAATTCTAGGGCTTAGGCTTCAAAATCAGTTTAACTGAAAAATTAGAGCCAGCCTTGGCCTTGGTGATGTAAAGATTGCCCTCACCTTCAAAGCTGAAATTAATTTGCACCTCCGCCGCTTCGATCTGCACCTCTTGGTTTAGCTCTCCCCAGATTTCTGCGATCGGCTGCACTGCCTTCTTCAGCAACGGTTTGACCTTGGCAAAACTACTCTCCACCGCGTCAGCCGATCGGCTTGAAATTTGCCTTGCTTGGTCATCAGGAACCTCCACCTCCACCAAAACCCCATCCTCAAGCTCAATCAACTTACTAGCCATAGCGTCAGAAAATCCCTCAAATATCTAAGAAAATATCCGCAACATCTCAAAAATTACCCCAAACTAGCATACACCCGCAGACATATCCTCGTAACCCAACCACAGGATCACGGGGGCCATAAACCCCTAGGTCCATCGATTTTCAATTTTGGCTAACAAACATCAGGCACTGCGTCACTTTTTGGGCTAAGCCGAGGGTCTATTACCTGGCAGGGTTTGGTATGATTAGAGCCTCAACAACTGAGCCTAGCTGCCCACCACAGAAACTGATTTTGATGGGTTTACTGGCAAGCTGCTAGGTCTAATCACGGTCTGTTTATCCAGCGAGAGTTAGGCGATCGCCAGAGAAGCTAAACTTGGTCAGATATAAAAAATCAAATTAGGAGTATTAACTATGGCCCGCATGTACTACGATAGCGATGCAAATTTAGAATTTATATCAGATAAAACCATTGCTATCATCGGCTATGGCTCCCAAGGCCACGCCCACGCCCTCAACCTCAAAGACAGTGGCATGAAAGTCATTGTTGGTTTATACCCCGGCAGCAAATCTGCCCAAAAAGCTGAGCAAGAAGGCCTGATGGTCGCCAATGTTGCCGACGCTTCATCTAAAGCTGATTTGATTATGATTCTGCTCCCAGATGAAGTGCAAAAAAGTGTTTATGAATCTGAAATCAAGCCCCACCTCAGCCCCGGTAAAATTCTGGCCTTTGCCCATGGCTTTAACATCCATTTTGGTCAAGTAGTGCCCCCAGCAAACGTGGACGTGGTCATGATTGCTCCCAAGGGGCCGGGCCACCTGGTACGCCGCACCTATACCCAAGGGGAAGGTGTACCCTGTTTGTTTGCGGTTTACCAAGACAGTACTGGTCAAGCGCGCGATCGAGCCATGGCCTACGCCAAGGGCATCGGCGGCACCAGGGCGGGTATCCTCGAAACCACCTTCCGCGAAGAAACCGAAACCGACCTATTCGGAGAACAAGCAGTCCTGTGCGGCGGTCTGAGTGCCTTAATCAAAGCTGGTTTTGAAACCCTAGTCAATGCGGGCTACCAACCAGAACTAGCCTACTTTGAATGCCTCCACGAAGTGAAATTGATTGTTGATTTGGTCGTCGAGGGCGGTTTAGCCAAAATGCGCGACAGCATCTCCAACACCGCTGAATACGGTGATTACACCAGGGGCCCCCGTGTGATTACCGACCAAACCAAAGCCGAGATGCAAAAAATCCTCAAGGAAATCCAATCAGGGCAGTTTGCCAGGGAATTTATCCTGGAAAATCAAGCCGGCCGCCCTGGATTTACAGCCATGCGCCGTCAAGAAGCTGAGCATCAAATCGAAGCCGTAGGCAAAGAGATCCGCTCGATGTTTAGCTGGCTAAAAAAAGTCTAGATAGGTCTAGATACCGGCATCTGCTATCCTGATCCGTAGATCTTCATGTTTGTGGGCTTGCGTGAAATTCCAATCTCCTCAATATCCTCTGCGTCAGTTAATAGCTCTGTCTATCTTAATGGGTTTAACTGCCTGTGCTGCCAGCTCCCCGGTTAAACCCCTGTCTAGCCCAGCGGCTGCCCCGGCTAACCCGACTGTGAGTAATGGGGGCTTTCCAATTTTGACACCCCTCCCCGACCCCCAAGAGGTTTGGGAGTGCGAGGTGGTGGTCATTGGTGGCTCCTTTGGGGGAATTGCGGCGGCTTCCCAGACCATGCGGGCGGGGGTACAAACCTGTTTGATTGAGTTGACCCCTTGGCTGGGCGGTCAGATCAGTGCCCAGGCTGTCTCGGCGATCGACAAATCCCACACCATGCAGGCCAAGGGTAATTTTGCCGATAGCTGGCAAAAGCTAACCGCCTTGATTCGTCAGCAGCCAGTCGACCTACCCAGTTGGACTAACCTGCCAGCGGGTACAAAAGTAGCAGAAATCAACAGTTGCTGGGTCGGAAATCTCTGCTTTCCCCCCAATGCCGGAGCCAAAGCTGCCGAAGCATGGCTTAAGCAGGCAGCCCAAAACTCTCCCAATAGCCGCTGGGCAACTTCTACTGCGTTTAAGGGTGCTAGTTTTGATCCCAAGGGCCAGTTTATCCAAGCGGTTCATGCGGTTAGGCGCATTCCCAAGGATGCTAATTATCGGCCATTGGGTCGTCTTTCCCAGGAGTTGGTGCCGTGGTACTTCTGGACTAGTGATGAGGTGTTTACCAAGGTGCCGATCCGGCTCCAGCCACCAGCGGGTAAGCGGATGCTAGTGATTGATGCCACGGACACGGCGGAGCTGGTCGGTTGGGCGGGTATCCCTTACCGGGTTGGTTCTGAGGGGAAGGCTACCACTGGGGAGGTGAATGCGGCTCCCAAAGATAACCCTGAGTGTACCCAGGCGTTTACTTTTCCCTTTGCCTTGGCGATTTATGACGATCGCGGTAAATCAAAGGCCAACTCAGCTAAAATTCAGCCGGGCTGGTCTAGGGCAGTGCACCGGAGCATGTACGATCTGGAGAACTTTCCCATGTTTACGGGGCGGAGCTTTTTTAATTACCGTCGGATTGTCAATGCCACTGGGAGCGATCGCCGGGGTACTCCGGGGCGGGGCGACATTGCCATGATCAACTGGAATCGCGGCAATGACTGGGGAATTATGAATCCGCCCCTGCTGATGACTGAAGCACTCCTCCAGCAATCGGGGCAGCGGCAAAACTGGACTGGCGGCATGAACTACAATGCCCTCAAAGATGGTGAAAACCATGCCCTATTGTTTGCCGAGTGGCTGATGGAAAATAAAGCTCAGCCTAACTTCCCCCTCAGTCTCCTCCAGGGGGCAGAATCGCCCATGGGCACCAAGTCGGGCCTGAGCATGTACCCTTACATCAGGGAGGGGCGGCGGATTCTGGGAAGGGCAGCTTACGGCCAGCAGGAATTTCAAATCCGGGAGCAGGATATCCGCAATGATATGACCGGCGGCCGAGATTTCCGGGCAACGGCGGTGGCTTTGACCCACTACGATGTGGATATCCATGGCTGTCGCTACATAAATTGGGAGCCTTCAAATTCGGCGGAGTTTGCCCCCAGTTGGGAAGACCGAGTCGGCCCAGTGTACATTCCCTTGGAAGCCTTAATTCCTCAGCAGGTGGATAATTTGTTGATGGGTGGTAAGGGCTTGGCGGTGACTCATATCGTCAATGCTGTGACTCGCATTCACAATGGCGAGTGGGGCGTTGGTACAGCAGCGGGGACGGTGGCTGCTTGGCTATTGCGGGAGGCCCCCCCGAATACAACCCCGGCGGAAATTGTCCCTAGGGGTTTGATGCCCAAGTTGCAGACCTATTTGAAGCAGCAGGGGGTAGAGCTAGATTGGTAGTGCGATCGCTCTGACTATGGTATACTAGTACAAACAATGGCGAGCGTAGCCAAGTGGTTAAGGCAGCGGATTGTGGTTCCGCCATTCGTGGGTTCGAGTCCCATCGTTCGCCCTTTTTAGTTGAAGAGTGATGATAGTTGAATAGTTATTTAGTTGGCCTAGTTTGAATCTACTTCCCCTCAGAAACATTAAGGCTGGCCAGGCTTGTCAAGCCAGTTACTAGCTTTGAATTGCCCAGCCGACTCAACAATTTAACAGTGATTGGTTTTGGTTGTTATGGATAATGATCGCCAATGCTACGATTATTTCCTCTGGCTCCTCAGCCGCCAGGAATACACCGCCAAAACTCTGCAACACAAGGGTTTAGCCAAGGGCTACAGCCAGGTGGAAATAGCTGAGGCGATCGCCCAATTGCAAGAGCAGGGATACCAAAGCGATCGTCGTTGTGCTGAAGGACTTGTGGCCAGTTACCAGCAAAAGTATGGCCGGGCAATGATCTGGCGTAAATGCTGGAACCGGGGCATTGACCGGGAGCTATTTGAGCAGGTGTGGGCCGAACAGAGCACCGGAGGCGATGATCGCTACTGTGAGTTACGTGAAAAAGTACAACGCCGCTATAAAGTCGAAAGGTTTGATCGTCTCGATCCCAAAACCAAAGCTAAAGTTATCAATTTTCTGCAATATCGGGGGTTTAACCCGTGGCGGGTGCTAGAAATCTGGCAGCGGGAGTAGTGGCTAAAGTAAGCTAAACCCCAACTGTGGAGCCTGGTAGCCGGGAAATACACGGGCCAATTGGGCATCGTTGAGCTGGAGGTGCTGGCGTAAGATTTGGCTGAGAACGGCCCGAAAATCCACGGTAATTGCTAAGTCTCGTCGTTGGTACAACTGCTCTGGAGCCAGACCAGGCCAGGGGCCAGCCACTTGGGTGCCTTTGATGGGGCCGCCCAAAACCATCATCACATTGCCGCGGCCGTGGTCTGTACCCCGGTTGCCATTTTCGGCGGCGGTGCGGCCAAACTCCGAAAGAATTACGATCGCTGTCTCACTGTAAACCCGCCCTAAACCAAGCACCAAAGCATCTAAGCCCTCAGCCAACAGCCGTAGCCGCCCGGCCAATTGCCCTTGGCTGCTGCCTTGGTTGATGTGGGTATCCCAGCCGCCGATTGCCATAAACCCGATTTGAACATCGCGCCGCATCAGTTGCCCCAATCGCTGGGCATCCCCCGCAAATCCTAGGGCTGGGGGAGCATTGTTGTTGGCCTCCTGGGTCTCCATGGCCAGGGCGCTCATGATCTCCTGGCGGGCCCGCCGGACCTCTCGATAGGTCTGGCTGAGGGCATCTTGGCCGCTGTAGAGGCGATCGAAGTGGGTTGCGATCGCGGGTTGATCCAATAAAACTCGATTGACTGCCCCCGGTGCTAGGCTGGCCACCGTTGCCCGGCCAGTCAAAATTGTCGGGGTGGTGTTGCCCACATTCAGGGCCTGGATTGGGCTACCCTGCTGGGGTAAAACTCCCAAAAGCCGATTTAGCCAGCCATCGGTTGTCTTTTTATCTTCGGGGGTGCCAGTTTCCATGTACCGCTGGGCTTCAAAGTGAGAGCGGGTATCATTGGGGGAACCCGCCGCAGGAATAAAAGCCAAGTTACCCTCTTGCCAGTAGTCCATCAGGGGGCCGAGGGCCGGGTGTAGCCCAAATTGGCCATTGAGATCCAATGCCCCTTGGTTTTGGCCGGGGCGGGGAATCGCGATTGTCGGTCGCAGCCGGTAGTAATTGGCATCGGTGTAGGGAACCAGTACATTCAAGCCATCCACAGCCCCCCGCAGAAATATTACAACTAGCCGCTGCGGTTTGGGATTGGCCAGGCTAGCAGCCCAAGCATGGGAGCCGATCGCCACTCCTCCGCTCCACAAACCCAACTGGTATAAAAATTTCCGTCTGCGCATAAATAATACCTAGTAGTACATGAATTCACGGCTGCCCAAAAGCAGTGCCGATCGCAACTGGGGCGGGCTAGCCTCAACAGCGGCCTTGGTGCTGGCCGAGAAGCGATCGCCCAAAGTAGTCATTAACTGCCTAGCATCGAGGGGTTGGCCCCGGCGCACTCCAAACCCAAAACTATTCAAACCCACTGCAAAATTAAGCCGTTGGGTCAGGGCCTCGGGATTGAGCCAGGCCGTTTCGGTATTTTTGTAACCATCCGGGGTAGGGCAACCATAAACCGGCATCGCCAAACGGAAGAGCAAGCCCGCCACTGGCCGCCAGTTGGTCGGGTTAATCTGATTGGCCCGCAGGGCGGATATCACGTAGCGGTAAGGGCTTTTGAACTTGGCTTGGTGGTACTGGGAACCTTGGAATTCTGGGCTAGTAAATAGGGTCATCAGCACTGCTTTGATGTCGCCATCACTGGCCAAAAACCGTTGAGCTAAGCGATCGACCAGGGCCGGTGGCGGCTCATCAGCCACAAAATATTGGGCTAGCTTGAAGCTAATGTGCTTAGCTGTAGAGGGATGCCGCGCCAGAATGTCCAAAGCTCTTTCCCCCTCTTCTATACCACCGCCTGGGATGGGTTGTCCCAAGAGCACCTTATCAGTGCGGTCGTGCCGACGTGGATCAAAGGCAAACCCATAGTTATCCCCAGTGGGGCCAGGTTGCTGAAACCCCCAACCAGTCAGAATCCGAGCTAAGCTAATCACATCTTGCTGGGTGTAGCCGCCATTGACCCCCAGGGTGTGCAACTCCATCAGTTCGCGGGCATAATTTTCGTTCAAGCCCCGGAAAATTCCCCTAGCACCGGGGCTGTTGGGGGCGGTATTCTGCCAGTTATCCAGGTAAAACAGCATAGCCGGATGTTTAGCTGTTGCCCCCAATAGCTGACGAAATTTACCCAGGGCGTAGGGGCGGATTGCATCCTGCTCGTAGGAGCCGACCCAGATTTGAGTTAGTCCTTTGTTAGAAAAAACATTGAAATGATTGAACCAAAAATCCGTCATTACTTCAAAGAGCTGGCGTTTGCTCAAGACTGACCGGGTGAGCTTAGCTTGGATCGCCTCCTGGAGGATTTGGCGCGATCGCTCCCGGCTGATCGCCAGCTGCTCTGGGGTCGGGCGCTGCCCATTGGCCCTACTTGGTTGAGTACTGGCAAATAACTGCTGGGGGGTCTGGGCCAAGCTGGCTAGGCCCCCCAATTGGTCGCTCACCAACTGATTTTCAGGAATTTGGTCTGGGTTGAGCTGCTCCTGGAGGTAACGATCGATTCCCATGGCCTTTACCCTCGCTAAGTCCCCCGGTGCTACCCCATAGCTGAGTCGGTTAACCACATGCAAAATCTGGGCATCATCGGCCAAAGCGGGGCTAGCAAAAATTAGCCACGCCGAAAGCCCCAGCAGCCACGCTATTCTTAACATAAAATCTTTTTCCAAATGGGATATGCCAGCCAAGACCTTCCCACTATTGCTAGAGTTCCGATCGCATACTCTAAATATCCAAGCGATTGGACTAGCCGTGGGCTGAGGAACTGCTGGAATTTTTATCTAAATAAAATAAACTATGGCTGTAATGGGTGGTTTTTTTGCGTGTTATGGTAAAACGGTAGGCAATTTCCTGCATTGATAGCTGTGAAATCCCCCCCTAAAAATTGGTCAATGGATATCGATAAAATTGCCAGGCATCGCCTGACTAAAATAAGAATTCGTATTGCCATTCCGGCCGAATACCATGAGTTGCCGATTATTTCCCGCTTGGTTTCCCACCACGGAGTAGTGGTCAACATTGCTGCGGCCTCTTTGGAATCTAGCCAAAGCCCAGAAGGCTGGTTTGATCTCGAACTTTCTGGCTCCACACCCCAAGTTCAAAGTGCCTTGACTTATTTGGATGAACTGGATGTGCCAATATATCCCCAGCCGCAGCCAGAGTATGATGGATGGTAGATTATGGAGTTTATTACCGGTCTTTTGTCGCTTTTTTTGCTAGTGCCCGCTCCGGCCGGTTATGTGCTCGATCGCCTAGCCGAAGACCAAATTCGCAGCCGTATCCATCGGGCTGAGCAACTCCAAGTCAGAATCGACAACCGCCCCAATTACCAAATTGTCCAAGGCCGGGTAGACCGACTCCAGATCGCTAGTCGTGGCCTGTGGCTGACCCCAGACCTGAGGCTCCAGTTGGCGGAGCTGGAGACTGGTGTGATCGAGGTGGATTTGGCCCAGTTGCGCTCGGCTGATCCCCGTTCGGCCCTACGCCGTCCCCTGAGTGCTGGGATTCGCTTAGTTTTAGATGAAGCGGACCTCCAGCGGGCGCTGCGATCGCCCATGGTGCAAAACCTAATCCAAAATTTAGCCGGGCCATTTCTTAATCGGGAGACCGTCCAACTAGTCCCGGAAGTGGATATTTTGAGCGATCGCCGCCTGCAAATCCGCATCCAGGTAGTCTCGCCCAACCAGCCCCCCATTAACCTAGTCTTTGAATCAGCTCTTGGAATCAAAGACAACCGGGATTTGCAGCTAATTGACCCCCGCCTAGAGATCAATGGAGCTGCGCTGCCCAGTTCAGCAACCAATGCCCTAGTGAGCTTTGGCCTGAGCCGTTTTAATCTAAACTCCTTGGCTGAACAGGGAATCGGGGTGCAGATTTTGCAGCTTAATCTAGAGCAAGAACAATTAAACCTAGCTTTTCTGGTGCGTCTGAACCCGGTCAACGTCAACTAGTTAGATTAATTCAATTAGTATCCCCAGAAGTACCCCAAAAAAATGGATTTAGTGCTTTAACCTAGGAAAAGCAGTTTCAACAAATTGAAAAGGTATTCGTAACCCATGAGTAATTTCCTACTCCCCGTATCATCTACAACCCCATCCTCCCAGGGCAAGTTTGTGTCTTGGGATATTGTAGCTCCTGTCTTGGTTGGGGTAGTGTTTTTGGTGGGATGGGAGGTGTTGGTGCAGGTAACTAAGCTGCCGCCCTTTTTGCTGCCGGGGCCGATTTTAGTGCTGCAAACCCTAGTGAAAGATTGGGGCGAGCTATTTCCGGCTTTACTTGTGACTACGCAGATTACTATCGTTGCTTTTTTAATGGCGATCGCCTTTGGGGTGGCAATTGCCGTGTTGTTTGTCCAGAGTAAGTGGATTGAGCGGAGTTTTTTCCCCTACGCTGTGATTCTGCAAACTACACCGATTGTTGCGATCGCGCCCTTAATCATCCTGTGGATTCGCAAGATTGTTCCAGAACCAAATACCACCTTTGCTGCTATGGTCGTGTGTGCCTTGATTGTGGCTTTTTTCCCAATTATCTCCAACACCACCCTAGGGCTGAATAGTGCTGATCACAATCTCCGCAACCTATTCCAACTCTACCGAGCTAACCGCTGGCAGACCCTCATTTATCTACAAATCCCCACTGCCATGCCTTACTTTTTAGGCGGCCTCAAAATCAGTGGCGGCCTAGCTCTAATTGGTGCTGTGGTCGCTGAGTTTGTGGCTGGTACCGGGGGAGCGCAAGCTGGAATTGCTTACCAAATCCTGATGGCTGGCTATAACTTACAAGTTCCCCGCATGTTTGCGGCTTTGCTAATGACTACGGCTTTGGGGGTACTGATTTTTGTGGGGTTGACAACCTTATCCGACTTCCTCCTGCGTCACTGGCATGAAAGCTCAGTCAAACGTGAAAGCTAATTCTGACTTAATATGAGTTTGGGGTAAACTAGAAGTTGCATTATCCCGTTGCTAACTTAGTTACTATGGGTTACTATGGCAAAGATTTTCCTGGGTTTCAGCCAAATTGTCTTGGAGCGATGCCTTTAAGCCAAACTAGCCTTAACTTAGATGACATATTCTGTTTAAGAGAGTGCTTCCTGCGAGGGAAGCTACTTTGAGTAATTTCGCTCTACTTTAGGGACTAGGCCCCCAATCTCTTGTAAAATTCTTACTAGGTCAAGCCAAAGACCATGGCTGGGGACTAATTGCCGCCCCTGTTGGCTAAAAGTCAAAATATATAAAAGGTAGAGTGCCTTGGGGAGCCAGCACCCACACCCAAAATAGCAGCAAAGGCACAAACAGAGCCTTAAAATGCCAGTTAAGGCGGACTTGCAGAAGTTGTTGCCCTAGGTAGCTTAAGCCCATAATCAGCCAGATTAACCCCAGCGAGACCCAGAGATATTCCGGGGCAGTTCCCAAGCTCTGTTGATAGACTTTTTGGGCAAATTGGGCATCTGCCGGATGTGACCAGAGGCGGGATAGCACCAAGTGAGCTTGATTAATATCTGGGAGGCGGAAATATACCCAAGCCAGAAGTACGGTCATCTGAGTGATTAGCCAACCCGTAACAATTCCTAAGGGGTTTTTCCAGAAGACTTGTAACCAGGGCGATCGCTCGGTCAAACTCTCCCCCAACCGGTGCCCCACCAAAGCCAAGCCATGAATAACGCCCCAAATCACAAACCCCCAGGCACTGCCGTGCCAAATCCCAGTGATTAACATGACTAGAAATAAATTAATACATGTCGTGGCCAAGCCATGCCGAGAACCGCCGAGGGGAATATACAGATAGTTCCTGAGCCAAGCCCCCAGGGTGATGTGCCACCGCCGCCAAAAATCAGCAATGCTAGTGGCAAAGTAAGGAAAATTAAAGTTTTCTGGTAGGTCTATGCCCAGGAGTAGGGCGCTGCCCCGCACCAAGTCCACATAGCCACTGAAATCTAGGTATAGCTGCAAGCCGTAGGCTACGATCGCTAGCCACAGATCGAGGCTGCCGGCCCGCTCTAGGTTAGTAAAAATCAAGGAAACTAGCCCGCCCAAGCGATCGGCAACTACCACCTTTTTAGCGCTGCCGTAAGCAATTAGCCACAGGCCTTCTGTCCATTGGTAGGGGAGGGGAAATTTAGGCCGGGCCACTTGGGCAACAAATTCAGTGTAGTTGGTAATCGGCCCAGAGATCAGTTTTGGAAAGAATAACTTGTAGGCACCAAAGTGGAGCCAGTGGTCTGCGGGGGGATTTTGCTGGCGATAGCTTTCCACTAGGTAGGCGATCACTTCAAAGGTAAAGAAACTGATCCCCAGGGGAGTCACCAGGTTTGCCTTGATCCAAGTGCTGGCCTGGGAGACTAGGGCTAATTCCGTGCCGACCACGCCCAGCCAAGCCCCAGCCACCGATGACAGCAAAAATGGCAGGTACTTGTAGCCAGCTAGAACCAAAATATTAGCGGTAATACCGATCCCCAGCCAAAACCGGGCGGCCCCCATGGAGTTGCGTTTCACCAACTGCCCTAGCCACTGCCCCAATAGCCAATTGCCGATCGCAATACCCAGCAGCAGGGGCAAATACCACCACTGCCAAGCCCCGTAAAAACACAAACTAGCCACCAATAGCACTGCCCCCTTAGCTTGCCCCTTTGGTACAGACCAGTAGCAGATAACTGTGATAGCGAGAAACAGGGCATAGATACTGGAATGCAAACTCATGGCAGTTAGTCAATTAGTCGCGGGCTAGGTTGATGAACTCGTGCAGTCCATCTAAGGTTTCTGCTTGATTGATGTAGTCGTTAGCCACTTGCCGTAAGTTGGCAAGGTTTTCTGGAGAAACGTCATCAATCTTATCTGAGATGTGGATTGTGGCTTGGCGATCGAGCCTAAACTGTAACCGGAGATATTGCCCAGTCTTACTGATTTGATTGGCAATGTAGTCGTTGATATCTGAGGAAGCATCCATCAAAACGTTGCTAATCGGGCCGGCCCAGTTGAGTAATCCCCAACGTTGGCCCTGTTGTAGGGAAATTGGCTGGGTAAATGAACCCGTACCCACTGACAACACTGAAATCTCGGCTAGGCTGTAACCCAAATTGAGGGCTTCAGCGATCGCACAGGCCGTGGGGTTATTGGCCCCCATACCTCCATCAATGAGCGAGTAATCAATTGTAATCGAATAACTGGAAGTGCTGTCGGGAATTACTTGCCATGGCTGATCAATAAAAGCCGTATCGATTTTTTTTATCCGCTTCAAGTCAATAATTTGTCTCTCTTGGCCGCATCCTTTACCGCCAGTGATCGTTAATCGCATCTGATTGTAGCGATCGGTATCTAAATTTTCACAAAACCTAATCAAATCAGGCCCAGCCGCAGCCACCATTCCACTTTCAGTCCGGGTCAAAGCATGGGCCGGGAAATAAGTCGGAGCTGCCGCCGAAGCCAGGCAAGCTTCCCACAGGTTGGTATTGATAAAGCGCCCCCGCCAGCTCTTAAAGAAAACTGGATGACGGCTGAGGGTATCGTAGGCGGTAATCAGGAGCTTGAGTCTACCAATGTCTGTAAGTTTGCGGTTACCCAACTGCTCCCGTAGCACCTGCTGCAAACCATCCGGGGCATACTTGGGTCCCAAGGGGCCGTAGCGGAAAATCACCGGGATACGCTGGAGCGAATACAGCTCTGGGTAGGGAAATATCCGATTACCCTGCTCGTAATAGATATTGGCAATGTGCTCAGGCGTAATCCCACAACTCAAGCCCGCAGCAATGATCGATCCCGTGGAAGTACCAGCGATTAAATGAAAATATTCGTGGAGGGGTTGGCCAACCAACTGCTCTATCCGGTGAAGCATAGTGGCAGCGACGATGCCCCAGATTCCGCCACCGTCGATGCTGAGAATGCGGAATTTCATTTCTAGTCTCCCAGATGCTTTGACCTAGTTAGTTTAGAACGGTTTTGCCCACGGCGGGCTAGGGGGTGTGCTAGAAGTCTACTAGTAGGCGAGTTTGTCTGAGGATAAAACTGAGTATGGTTTCTTCCCTGGTGACGATATCAGCGCTGATCTCCATACCTACGGCCAGGGCATTGCGGGGGTCATTTTTTAAGTAGGTGGTTTCCGGTTGAATAGTGACTGTAAAAAAGGGTGGTTCAGGATTGCCGGGCGGGGGCGGGGTGATATCTGCGGCAATTTCTGTGACTTTACCATTTAGGGTGCCGTAGTTGGGATAGGGGTAGGCTGAAACTCGCATACTCACGGGCTGATTTTGGCGGATTTTGCCGATGTCTTGGGGGGGTACCTTGGCTTTGACCACTAGGGGAGCATCTTGGGGGGAGATGCGGGCGATCGTACTATCGGAGTTGACACTCTGGCCGGGGTTACGGATATTTAACTCTAAAATTGTGCCAGTGACGGGGGCACGGATCTGGGTTTTTTTTAGCTCTAGTTCCACCTGCTGCAATTCCTTTTGGTCGCGGTTAATCTGGGCCTGGAGTTCGGCTTGGCGTTGCAATAGGGTCTGGCGTTCCCGGTTGAGGGTTGCGATCGCCGCTTCCCCCCGGGCCTGTTCCCTGGCAATTTGCTCTGCGGCCACAATCACCGGAGCACCACTAGGACTGGCGGCAGCCCGGGCCTTTTCAAGGCGGCCCCGGGCTGCCTGGAGGGCTTGCTCCTTGTCATCAAATTGGTTTTGGGAAATTGCCCCGGCTCGTAAGGCTTCCCGGACAGATTCGCGCTGGGCCAGGGCTATCCGGTAGCTAGATTCTGCTTCCCGCAATTCAGCAGCAGCAATATCAGTTCTTTCTCTGAGTTCCTGTTGGATGCGATCGGCATCGGCCTGGGCTGAGGCGATCGCCCGACCGGCTTGAGTAGCCTCAGCAGCAGTTTGGTTATCTAAAAAACTAAGCTGGGAATGGATTTGGCTAAGCTGGATTTGGGTTTGGCGGATATTCTCCTGTAGTTGGCTTTTTTGGGTCTGGAGGCGATTATCTTCTAAAACCACTAACACATCCCCCTGTTGTACCAAGTCGTTGACTTTGGTATTGAGCCGTTCTACTACTCCTGGGGATGACGCTTGGACTATCCTGACCTCACCGGCAGGACGCACTGTGGCCGTAACTCTAACGGTGTTGTTGTAGGGGGTAATTGCTGCGATCGCCACCGCTATTACAAATCCCCCAGACAGCGTCCAACCACCGCCACTCATCCAGCCAGCGATCGGCGGTAGAAAATCCTCCGCATCAAAAACCGGCAGTCTTTCAGGATCCTGGTGGTCAAGCATCTGGCTAATTAGCTGGAATATACCGCTTCTTCAGGGATTCTACCCGGCGTTTGGCTGTGGCATTGTCTGGGTCGATCACCAAGACCTGCTCGTAGGCCTCCAGCGCCGGAGCTAAAAGCTGTTTTTTCTCGTAGGCATACCCTAAATTATTCAGAGCCACCACGTACTGTGGATTATGTTTCAGGGCCTCCTTATACTGTCGAATAGCTATATCGTACTGTTCTTGGGCAGAATAGGCAAAACCCAAGCCGTTGTAAATCAACGCAAGGTTCTCTGCAGGTAAATCTGCCTCCGACGACTTTAGGGACTTCTGCAGAAGATTAACAGCTTGGACGAATAGTTTTTTATCTAGGTATAGGCTGGCTAGCTCGTAGTATTCTTCAGCGGTGCCCTTTTCCTGCTTGAGCTTATTTTGCAGACTAGAAAACCGCGATTCTATTTTGCGGCTACTCAACACCTGTCGTCCCACAAACCAAACTGCTCCAGCAAGCAGCACCAAGAGTCCAGAAATATAAACAATTCCTAACTTTGCATCCATGGACAAAAGATAATTTAAATTTCTCGTATTTTAACTAGAACTATACCAGTAGTCTGGGTCTGGGGTAGTGTAACGGGTTGAAGGTCTAGCCAATTGCTGTGATTAGTTGTGATTGGGGGCTTAACCACTATGTAAATTTACAGCCAGGGGCTTGGGGTAAGCGATACTGGTTAATGTTTATGATAAGAATCTAGGAAGTAGACCCATGGATTTAGATGCCCAGGTAAAGGCTTTAATTGATGGTGCGCCCCAGGATGGACAGACTCCCCTGTTGATGGGAGCGATCGCCCAGGGTCTCAAACACATAGCAGCACAACTCAATCATCTCCAGTACTACCTTTTGCAATCTCCCCAGCAGGATTGGCTGATTACAACCTTGAGTAATCGAGTCAATCCGGATCAAGAGAAAAAAGTTATTTATCTATTTGCAACTCTCCAAGATGCCAACGATTTTCACAGAACGGCCGGGCCAAACCTACTGGCAATGCCAGTGCCAGTGATGCAAGTCCTCTTACAAATGTTGTCTTTAACCATGGTGGATAGTCTAGTGTTTTTCGATACTCCGGGTAATCTGCAAAAGGGTACGGAGATTCCCCGCTCGGCCATCGAACAGGTCATGCAAGCTCAGTTGCAGCAAATTAGATTTACTAAAACTCCACCGCCAGATATTGCTTGAGTATCTGGTCGAGTGGCCAGACTTTGCTAGACTGTTCTGAGGAGTTCAATAACTCTATCCACGTTAGAACTACAGTTCTGTACCAGACTTTTCTTTGGATATTGATGCAGGGCGTTGCATGAACTTACTAATTGGATAAGACTCAGGTAATTCAATGCCAAATTAGCGGGAAAGGGAGTTGTTAAAATATAGCAGATGAACTTGACTGAAATGGCCTAATTTGGACTTCTCCCACATTTGGATTTACTTGACTGCGCCTATTACTGGGGCAATTATCGGCTACTTCACTAATGATTTAGCCATCAATATGCTGTTTAGACCCTACAAGGGGGTCTACATCGGCAAATATAAACTGCCTTTTACCCCAGGGCTGATTCCCAGTTCCCAGGAGCGACTGGCTAAAAGGGTTTCTGACACAATTATGGGGGCGCTGCTCACCCCGGAGGAGCTAGAAAATGTTGCCCGCCGCCTCCTCCAGACTGAGCGGGTCAAGGGGGCAATTTTGTGGTTGCTGCAATCGGCCCTTAGTCAGGTGAAGTTAGATAACGATCGCAAAACAGCCAAGGTGTTGGCGGGTATTCTCCATGATCTGTTTGGGGAGTCCCTGCCCCGCTTGCTGAATGTTTTGGCCCAGAGGGAAGATTTTTTAGAAACTCAAATTAACCAGATCTTTGACCAGGTAATACTGGAGTTGCAGATTAACCAGGAACAAGCCGATCGTTTAGCTGATTGGCTGCTGTCTGTGGTGTTTACCCCAGAGGCGATTCGCCAGGGAGTGATTGAATTTTTGAGCGATCGCAACATCCAAATTATTGATGAAGTATTCCGGGAGAAATCCAGTGGCACCTATTGGGTGGTAGCTAATCTGTTTGGGCTACGCAACACCCTGACTCGATTACGCACCTTTTGCCTCGATGAGAAGGAAACTAGTAATCTTCGGATTGGGGAGTTGGTCGAGATTCTCCGGTTGGGCGATCGCCTCAGCGAGTGGCTCCAGAATATCTCCCTACAAAAACTACCTGTCTCCACCGTCCGGCAACTCCGCAAAAACACTAGGGAAACAATCCGTGTTTATCTCCAGGAAAAAGGCAGCAGCCTGCTCCAAAACCTTAACCAGTCGATCAACTGGGATGAAACGGCTGTGGTAGTCATTAACCGGCTACACAACTCCGAGGCGGTGACCACTTCCCTGGAGGTGATTAGCCATGAATTGGCCCTGATCCTGGAGCGCTACCTAGAAAAAGACCTAGAGAAGATCGTTGCCCGAGCGATCCCGATTCTTTCAATTGACCGGGTGATTATTGACCGAGTTAATGCCACTCCAGCAGCGGATTTAGAAGCAAATATCCAGGCGATCGTTAAGACTGAACTGCGGGCGATCGTTAACTTGGGCGGTATTCTTGGTTTTGTAGTCGGACTATTGCAATCTTTATTAGTGTACCTGCAAAATCGGGCTGGGTAGGCAAAATCGCTGCCAAGTGACCTTTTTACCCAGGCTAGACCATCGCAGTAGCCGAGACACGTGTTGACCGATGTAAGGGTGATTTTTCTTGCCGTTGTTCCTGGGGGCGATCGCTGCACGGGGAGCCAAGGTAGCTAGGGCGATCGCCTCACCTATATCACAAATCCCCCAGCGTACCAAGTTCTCTACTCCGGATAACAGGGGTAGAGTTGTACCTGCTAGGGTGCCGTCAACCAACCGGGCTGTTCCAGATTTGATGATAATCTCGCGGTCGTCCCAGGGGTAGACCCCTTCTACTAAACCCAGGGGTGCTAGGGCATCACTGACCAAAAACACGCCGCGATCGCCCCCACCTGCCTTAATCAACATCTGGACTATTAGGGGATGGACGTGCTGACCATCGGCAATCAACCCGCAGTAAACTTCCGGATGGGAAATCGCCGCGGCCAGTAACCCCGGATTACGATGGTGTAATGGCGGCATTGCATTGAAGGCATGGGTCACCATCCGCGCCCCTTGGCCAAAGGCATTCATTGCCTGCTCGCTATTGGCTAAGGAGTGACCCAGACTAACGGTAATCCCCAGGGAATTGAGATAGGCCACCAAACGACCATTGGGGTCAAGCTCCGGAGCCAGGGTCATTACCTTAACAATGTGGGAGTAAGAGCCTAAAACTAATTGAATATTTTCCAGGGTCAGGGGCAGGAGGTACTCTTGGGGATGGGCCCCCTTCTTGGCTGGATTTAAAAATGGCCCCTCTAAATGTACACCCAAAATATTGGCGGTATAAGGGCTTTGATGCTGCATGAAGTGATCAATCACAGCCAAAGACCGCTGAATCTTCTCAATAGAAGTGGTTACCAAAGTAGGCAAGAATGCATCAACTCCCTGCTCCCATAGGTAGGTGCAGATTTTCTCTAGCTTGGGGATGTGTTCACTGGTCAAATCCGGAAAAGCCAGACCCAAAGCACCGTTGATCTGCAAATCAACCCCTCCCAGGGAGATCCAATCTCCTTGGATATCCAAAGATTGCTGGTTAGACTTGCCTTTGACTCTGCTCATGGTAGAGATGCGGCTGACTAGGCCGTCAGAGTCAATGGTGATGCACTGTAATCCGTTGTAGCTGGGTACCCTAGCTTGGAGGATTTCCTTGGGGTAGGTGTTGTGATTGACTGACATAAATAGAGATTTGCTTAAACACATCCATTGCCACTTCTAGGTTATTCCCGATGGGGAGATACCTCCATCAACCCTAGGATCGACTTTTAGTAATAATTGATTAAGTGTTAATCACTATTCGGACTTATGCGAAGACTCTAAATCCGGGGGATTTTAGCTCAGGGTTATGCATCTCAATTCCCAAATATGCTGTTGATGGGTAAGTCCGGCGCTAGGTACAAATCTCCCAGTTTCATAGACCCTTGAATACCATGACTAATTTTTCTACTCCAATTGCCATCATTATGGGCAGTGATTCTGACTTGCCGACCATGGCGGGGGCGATCGCCGTGTGTGAAGAATTTGGAATTACCCCGGAAGTGGCGATCGTCTCGGCTCACCGTACCCCAGAACGGATGGTAGCTTATGCCCAAGGGGCCCATGGCCGCGGCCTCAAGGTAATTATTGCCGGGGCGGGCGGGGCGGCTCACCTACCGGGTATGGTTGCGGCCTTGACTGCCTTGCCGGTCATTGGTGTACCCGTGCCCAGTAAGTACCTCCAGGGCATAGACTCGCTGTATTCGATCGTCCAAATGCCTGTGGGTATCCCTGTGGCCACAGTAGCGATCGGCAATGCTACCAATGCGGGCCTGCTGGCAGTTCAAATTTTGGCGACCCAAGATGCACAACTCCTAGCCAAGGTGCAAACCTATCGCCAACAGTTGCAGCAGATGGTGGAAGAAAAACAAAATAACTTGGCAACCTTGGGTTATCAACAATACCTCAATCAAAAAGCTTAGACATTTTGTGGATAATTACAGTACTTTATTACTGCGAACACACCCCGAATTCGTCATCATCTAAACAAGCGCTGTATTTCTCCTAATCCAATCCTTTGGGTTTGCAACTATGACCTTGAGGTGTATTGCTGAGCGGATGTCGGCTGCCCGACCCATATAAAATTCTTCCTGTCAACAATCAATCCTATGGATATCCATCGCCTACCTGCTTTATCTGATAATTACATTTTTTTGTTGTGCGATCACCACACAGCCGCAGTGGTAGACCCGGCGTTGGCCGAACCAGTGCTAGCCAAATTAAAGGAATTAGGAGTGACCCTGGGGGCAATTTTTAACACTCACCACCACGGGGATCACGTCGGTGGTAATGCCCAACTTCTGCAATATTTTCCTGACTGTGTAGTTTATGGAGGGGCCACTGACCAGGGCCGGATTCCGGGACAAAAGATAATGCTACGGGGGGGCGACCGGATCACCTTTGCCGGCCAAACAGCCATGGTTTACTTTGTCCCCGGTCACACCAGTGGCCACATTGCCTACTACTTTCCTAGCCCAGAGGTAAATTCACCGGGGCATCTTTTTTGTGGGGACACTTTGTTCGCAGGGGGCTGTGGCCGCTTGTTTGAGGGTACCCCAGAGCAGATGGTTGATTCCTTGCACCAGCTCAGGCAGTTGCCCGACCATACCCTGGTCTGGTGTGCCCACGAATACACCCTCAAAAATCTCCAGTTTGCCCTGACTGTTGATCCAGATAACTTGGAATTAAAAAAGCGTAACTCTCAGGTGCAGGCTATGCGCCAGCAAAATCAGCCGACAATTCCGGCACTACTGGGGGAAGAAAAGTTGACCAATCCATTTTTACGGTGCGATCGCCCAGAACTCCAAAATCGCCTCCAGACCCAAGGCACTGTCCACACTTTCCGTAAGCTCCGGGGCATGAAAGACCAGTTTTAAAGTGCTGGCGGCCAGGTAAAGTTGAGTTCACATTAATTTATCGAACTTGAACTAACTGGAGATAGTAAGCAAAATATTTTTGAATGTTTTTGGAAATTCTTGCAGGCTGAAGCCGAAGGTTAAAATAGCTACTAATTAGGATTGCTGTTCGTAAATCAATGACACCTCATTTGGAAGAAGAATTTGCTGTGATAGTGGTTGGAGCCGGCCATGCGGGTTGTGAAGCAGCCCTAGCGTCTGCCCGGTTGGGATGTAAAACTCTACTGCTGACCCTGAACTTGGATAAAATTGCTTGGCAGCCCTGTAACCCGGCGGTGGGCGGCCCGGCCAAATCACAGCTTACCCATGAGGTGGATGCCCTCGGGGGCGAAATTGGCAAAATGGCCGATCGCACCTATCTCCAAAAGCGGATTCTGAATGCCTCGCGTGGGCCCGCCGTATGGGCTTTGCGGGCCCAGACTGACAAGCGTGAATACACGGCGGTGATGAAGAAAATTGTGGAAAATCAGCCTAATCTCACGATCCGGGAGGGGATGGTTACAGACCTGATTTTAGATGGGGATGACCGGGTTATCGGAGTAGAGACCTATTTTGGAGTTGCCTTTGGTTGTCAAGCGGTAGTGTTGACCACGGGCACCTTTCTGGGGGGAGTAATTTGGGTCGGCAACAAATCCATGAGGGCCGGCCGGGCTGGGGAGTTTGCCGCCCAAGGATTAACTGAGACCCTGAATCGCCTGGGCTTTGAAACTGGCCGCCTAAAAACAGGTACCCCGGCTAGGGTAGACAGGCGATCGGTCGACTACAGTAAGCTTGAAGCCCAACCCGGTGACGCGGAAGTACGCTGGTTTAGCTTTGATCCCCAGGTGTGGCAACCCAGGGAGCAAATGTGCTGCCATCTGACCCGCACCACCCCAGAAACCCATCGGCTAATTCGAGACAACCTACACCTGTCCCCGGTTTATGGGGGCTGGGTTGATGCTAAGGGACCGCGCTATTGCCCCAGCATCGAGGATAAAATTGTCCGTTTTGCTGACAAGGAAAGCCATCAGATTTTTATTGAGCCGGAGGGGCGGGATATTCCGGAGCTTTATATCCAGGGTTTTTCAACGGGGCTGCCAGAGGGGCTGCAACTGCAAATGCTGCGATCGCTCCCTGGCCTAGAAAATTGCACCATGCTCCGCCCAGCCTACGCGGTGGAATATGACTATTTACCCGCTACCCAGTGCTACCCGACCCTGATGACCAAAAAAATTCCTGGGCTATTCTGTGCCGGGCAAATCAACGGTACTACTGGCTATGAAGAGGCCGCAGCCCAGGGCCTGGTGGCGGGGATCAATGCAGCCCGATTTGCCTGCGCCCAAGAGATGCTAATCTTCCCCAGGGAACAAAGCTACATAGGCACTTTAATTGATGACCTCTGCACTAAGGACCTGCGCGAACCCTACCGGATGCTGACCAGTCGCTCGGAATACCGTTTGGTTTTGCGATCGGATAACGCCGACCAAAGACTCACCCCCCTAGGCCGAGAAATTGGTCTAATTGATGACCGCCGCTGGCAGCTTTTTCAGAGCAAACTAGCTAACATTGCTGCCGAAACCGAGCGGCTACACTCGACTCGCCTCAAGGAATCAGAACCCGTAGCCCAGCAGATTATCCAGGAAACCCAACAGCCTATCAAAGGCTCGATCACCTTAGCCGACCTACTGCGCCGCCCCGGTATGCATTACAGCAACCTAGCCCACTATGGTCTGGGTAATCCAGCCTTGACCACTGGCGAGCGAGAAGGGGTAGAAATTGACCTAAAGTATTCCGGCTATCTGCACCGCCAGCAGCAGCAAATTGCCCTGGCGGCCAAGCAGGAAAGCCGCCCTCTGCCCCCGGATCTTAACTACGCTGCGATCGACACCCTCTCAAAGGAGTCGCGGGAAAAGCTAGCCAAAGTCCGCCCCCTCACCATTGGTCAAGCGGCCCGGATTGGGGGAGTCAACCCAGCTGATATCAATGCTTTGTTGGTCTACCTAGAAATTCGCTCCCGGCGTGAGCTGTTAGCCAAGGAATGAGTAATCAAAACAAATCAAACCCGGCTATAAATCCCATCGACTCTACGCGGTGCACCGCTTTAATTTTGGAAGAACAAGCAAGGAAGTTCCTGTGTAAATCACAGGTTCTAGGGATGTAAATATTTCTGCACCACATCCCAAGCTGAAGCCAAAAATAAGCCTAAATTTAGATTGAGACGCAACTTCCTAGCCCAGTGGGGGTTGAATCAGCCGCCCAAGCGTAAGCTAAAACTAAAAATACAACCACCAGACCAGTCGCTAAATGTTGGGAATGGCCAAGATTGCCAAAATGCCCGATCGTACCGACGATGCCGATCACAAACAAAAACAAAACCAACCCCACCAGGGGCAAGCCCATAACATGCCCACAACATAATGCAGCGGCTGCAACCAGTGCCACGAACCCAGACTCCCAGTGATCGCCAAAGCCACAAATAGAATCACCACCAAACCCATCGACCAAGCTGCTGACCGCCACAACCACAAAAAATCTGGTAAATGCATGAAATCAACTCCCTAAAACGCTGATTTTGGCACTATGGTATGATTTTTCCGAATTGTCGCCATTATTTCAACCTATGCTCACCCCAGACCAGCGCAAATATTACTACACCCTAGAGGCGGAGCGCACGGGTATCCACCAACCAATTCTTGCTGCCTTGTACGAGGTACAACAGCAACCCAAGCTAGAGGATGGGTTGACTGGTTTGGGTATCTCCCCAGCTAATCGGGTCAGTCTAGACCAGCTGAATACCTTTGCTGAGCAGGTGCAATTTGCCGCTAATACAGTACGATCGCTGATTGCAGACCTAGGCCGCCAAGGCTGGAGTAATAGTGACCTCTGGAACAGTCAGCTCGGCCGCTACCCCGACAAATTCATTCAACGCCTGGCCAACGGCTATGCTCCTCCGGCCAGCGAACCCAGTGCTGCTCGTATAGAAGCCAGTAACGCCGATGCCCTCCTCAAAGCCTACAACCGAGCCATAGCCGACAATACACCGCTGCAAGGTATGGCCACCAATCTTACTTACCTCGACCCAGCCCTGTTGACCTTTACCGAGCGAGTACCAAACTTTTACCAGGGGCTAGTCCATCAAAAAACTGCAGTTTTAGAAGCTGTGCGTATCTGGCGACGTTTAGACACCCAGCAGCAGGCAATCGCTTCCCTTTTGCCCAACAGCCGACCCGATCAACCTATTGACGATGCCCAGCTTTGGGCACAAATCCGCCAATTTCTACAGCGGGTTGTAACTAACTACGGCGGATTTCCCCAGGAACGGGAGGCGTTGCTACGGATGGCCCAGCTCTGGCGGCAGTTGCCTAGTCGGGAAGCTGCGATCGCCTCCCTGCAAGCTAACACCTCCGCTGAACCCAATTTGAATACGATCGACCCAGCCTTAGTTGCCTTTGTCAACCGCATCCCTAGCCACTTCCGCTCCCAAGCCGCCCAACGCAGCGCCCTTTTGGAAACAGTCCGACTCTGGCGGCAGCTGGAAAATCGTAACAGCGCGATCAGTTCCCTCGGCATCGACCCCAATCAACTCAATACCACCAATGCTAACGCTTTGGCCACCGTAGTAGCCCAGCTCGATCGCGAACTAGTCGCCTTCATGACCCGGATTCCCAAAGCCTACAAGGAGCAGACCCACCAACGGGAATCCTTGATCAGGCTCGTGCAACTCTGGCGCAACCTGCCCGGCCGTCTCCAGACCATCCAATCTCTGTACGATGACCTCAAAGCCATGCAAAACCAAAAGCCAGAGCAGCCGCCCCCGCCCAAACCCCGCCCCCGCCCCGATCGCTGGACCTTGAATAATATCCAACTGGAAGCCAGCATCGTCCTCAATGGCTGCTTTACTTGGGCTGAAGCCACAAGGGGCGGTACCCGGATGCCCCCCGACCAAGCCACCGTGGATGCGATCATCAGAATCGCCAGACTGGCCCAGCGGGCCCGCGACCAGCTGGGTCGTCCCATGATCATCACCAGTTGGTATCGCGATCCCAAAACCAACGCAGCCGTTGGGGGAGTAGTCAACAGCCGCCATATTGTCGGAGATGCGATCGATTTCTACTGCGACGGTCTAACCGGCGACGAAATCTACTGGCTATTGGAACCCTGGTGGCCAGGCGGTCTGGGTAGATACCTGAAATTTCCTTACCTCAGCCACATCGATGCCAGGGAATATCGGGCCAGGTGGCAAAACTAGCACCTAGAAACCCACAGGCAAACCTTAAGTCATGAAAGTAAGTTAGCCACACATTCTGAATCAGCTTGGAAGATTCAACTTTCAGCGTCGTACCTTACCAGTAAATCCAGCTGCCTTGAATTGCTCTAGGCGTAAAGGAGTCGGTTGGTTAGCAGGTACACTGATCCTCAATTCAAATTCGCTCTCCCCCGGAGGCACCTCAGCGATCGCCCCCAAACGAGTCCGGTTTTCTAAAATTGAATTACCGTTTGCATCGTAAATCCGACCAAACACATCCGCATTCACCACTGAGCGATTAGACTTATTAATCGCTTTACCCACAACTAAAAAGCACTTAGCCGCGGCCGTAGTTCCCCCAGAAGTAACAGCACCCTCAGCCAACTCCGGAGGACAACTCCGATAATGTAAATCCACAAGATCTATCTGTGCCAAGGCAAAAACGGGTGCAACCCAACCTATTAACCACCAAAAACCAGCCAAAACAGTCATTAAAATTGCCCGGAAAAACATATTACTTTACTATTTGGGTCGCTTTATTTACGTAGTCAGACTCAATCATTCCAGAAGAAGAATTGCTATTACTATTATCTAGCTTCTCAGGTATCGCAAGACAATACCAAGTTCCACAGTTAAATTTGGTTTGCATCATACAAGTGTACAGAGTATGCACCAAACAAGTAGACGCAAGTTAAACCAATCGGAAGCATACAGCTATACCTTAGTTTAGTAAATAAGCTGAGCCATATAGGCACACAGCTTATTTTTAATGCACCGTGAATTATCTTAATGGAACCTGTAATAAGTTTTAGATTGCAAAACTAACTAACTTTTAATGTATCTAAATGTATCTAATTGATTTACCAGGGGATCAGATATGTCGATATCTAAATACTAACGGGATCAGTTACTATTTCTGGGCTAGCTTCAACTAAAGACACAGCTGTACGAGTAACTTTGCTATTCCATATCGCCACTTCGCGATTTGGAGAAAAAGCCAAAGCTGCCAAAGGACAGGCTGTCCAATTAGCTTGTACTGGCACCCCCAATTGCTGACAACTGCCTCCCCGTCTACCTTCTGGTTGATAGTAGCGGCAGGCACGGCAATTGGACACAGGAGGGTGATTCATATATTTTGACTAAAACTAGATTAAGTGTTATGTGTAAATTTTCTCCTACTCCACTGGCTAGATAAATAGGGGTCAATCCTTTGTATCTCAAGCCTTGTAATGATCCCCGAGGGATTACTAATCTTCCAGTTTTCTTTATGATCTCGTATTTTTCATACACAATTGTGAAAGCGGTAGCTGTATCTCATAAAGAACCATTAGAACTAAGCTAGTTTTAGTGATATAGAGCTGGGGATCAAGCTAAAATAGTTTTACCACCAACAGATATTTTTTCTGGAGGGTCAAGGTTTCTAGTCATGAGAATTCGACATTGCTGTAGCTATAAATCTTTGCTACTCTAGTTTACCTTTGCCATACACTTTCCGTGTATTTACTGAAGGGATGAGTAAACAGGTGCGTGTTTACTGGTTTCAGGTATCAAAAACAACTGCGCTATGAAGGATATTAAATGTTGGAGTTATGATGCATCTATCGTTGGCTCCACTTTTTACTAGCACAGAGCGCACAACAGCTCCACCTGTCTAACTCTTTGGGTGGAGTTGGGCACTGACACTGGGGGCAGAGAATTGTTTCCTGCCCAGTGAATACACTAGGATGCTGAGAATCTTTCAGATAGGTTGATTTACCTGATGAATGGGTATGACTCCCAAATCGAAATTTTAGTTCCCCCAGGGGTTGATCAATGAGTTGATTGAGATGTGGTAGAATCAACACCTTTTTGTAAGTTAATTCTTGGGCCCAAACTGAGCTGGAAGTGTTTACCCAGAGAGTCTGCCCAGACAAAGAGTAAGGCCAGGCATGTTTAGCAACCATCTCACCAACTGCCTGCTCCCAATGGGTGACGATCGAACGCCACTGCCTTTGTTGTTGCCAACCAGGCTGTTTTTCCAAGGCATCTAGGATATGATGTAGGGACTGAAAAGACATCCGGTTAAGTCTATCAAACTACAGATAGAAGATCTATAAGTACATATCCCATATATCCTAGTCCATAGCCCTGACCAGCTAGTATGACCAAGATCACCAATAATACTCTCCATCCCAATCTAAAGGCAGCCTTAGCTAGTCTAGATTTACACTTGGAGGATGAACTAGCTTTGTACCGCAGGCAACGTCGTACTTCTACGATGATGCCCAGTAGCCGCTCTGTTAAAGTTGCTCCCATCGAGCATCTGGATAATTTGCCCCAGCCCGCTGCCCAACCACTCCTCAGTCTTGAGCCGGAATTACCCGCCGAAATTACTACTCCAGAGGCCCAGGATTCTCCTCAAACTGAATACTTGGCATCCTCAGCTCAACTTCTGGAAGAAATTGAAGATGCGGTGGCCGAGGCCCCTGAACCAAAGCCCGCCAGTGATGGGTTGTTGACTCCCTTGGGGGTAGGGTCAATGTTGCTACTCCTCCTTTCTAGCGCCAGTGTGGGTTATCTGGTTATGAATCCCAATGTGGCTAGTCGTCTGGGGTTGAGCCGCCCTTCAACGAGTGTGGCAACATCTCCTAGTGCTGCTGCGCCAGTCGCTAGTCCGACGGGTGTTCCTAGCCCCAATTTGGCTGTTAATGAGTTGGAAAGATTGGATGCCAATAGTATCCCCCGCTTAACCCCTCAAGCTGCGGAGCGATCGCCTATTCCTACCCTGCCTCCCAGTCCCGCTGCTACCAAAACTACCCCAAGCGGTACTACTAATCCAGCCTTGATTAGTGGCTCCCCGCGGCTGTCGGATGCATTGGGGATTCCAGCCACCAGTAACCCTCTACCAGTGCCAGCTAGCCCGGTAAGCCCCACGACTAGCTCTAGCCCCCAGACCAGTCCACAAACTAATCCACAAGTCAGTCCTAGTCCACAAACTAGCCCGGCTAGGAGACGCACACCATTTTTTGTGGTTTTAGTGGACTATACAGACGATCGCTCCTTGGCCCAAGCCAGAACGGTAATTCCAGAAGCTTATCTAGAGGAGATCCCTGACCAGGGCACTAAGATTCAAATGGGGGCATTCTTAAGCGAAAATGAAGCCAAGGCCCTAGTGGATCAACTCAGACAGAGGGGAATCACCGCCACCATCTATCGGCCCTAGTATGCGGATTTTGATGTTGTCGGCAACTTTCCCCTACCCGCCGACCTTGGGGGGAACCCAAGTGCGTACTTTTTATTTACTGAAATATTTGCAGCAGCGGCACCAGGTTACTCTGCTGACTCAAGCTGACTCTCAGATAAGCCAAGAGCATCGAGACCAGTTGCAGTCCTTGATCCCAGAGATGATTGTATTTGCACGCCCTACGGTGGATCAACGTAGTGGCCCAGTGGCAAAGCTGGGGCGGCTGGCCCAAAGCTGGCGAAAGTTGACTCCTATTAATGTGTTAGTCAGCTATTCAACTGCGATGCAGGCATGGATTGACGCGCACTGGACTGAGTTTGACGTAATTACCTGTGAACATAGCGTCAATGAAGTCTACGTCCGCTCCGGCTGGCCAGCGGTGGCTAATATCCACAGCTCAGTCTATGGGAGTTGTCGTAACCAACTGGCTAGCCAAACCTCAAAAAATCCTTGGCGCGATCGCCTCAACTTACCTCTGCTGTACCACTACGAACGCCGCTACAGTCAAAAGTTCAAAGCCCTTGTGGTCACCACGGAGGTAGACCAACAGCAATTGCGCCACTTCAATCCTGATATCCCAATTGAGGTCGTCACCAATGGCGTAGATTTAGCCAAATTTCCATTGCGCTCCAAGGAGCCTGCTGGTCAACAACTGATTTTTACAGGGGCGATGGATTATGATCCCAACATTGATGCTGCTCAATTTTTGTGCCGGGAAATCCTGCCCCCTCTGCGCCGCAATTATCCAGGAGTAACGGTAGCGATCGTCGGAGACCGGCCTGCCCCGGCTGTCCAAGCCCTAGCAGAAATTCCCGGCGTGATCGTTACCGGCAGAGTACCTAGTATGGTAGATTACCTGCACCGCGCCACGGTGTGTGTCTTACCCTTGCGTACTGGCTTTGGCATTAAAAATAAAGCCCTTGAGGCCCTAGCTGCTGGCGTACCGGTAGTGGGTAGTGATCGCGCCCTCGAAGGGTTGCCTGTAGATGGAGATCATGTACCATTGAGAGCATTGCGGGCTAACCACACTGAAGCATACCTCAGCGCCATTACCCGGTTGCTGGAACAGCCAGACCTACGACAGACCCTATCCACCCAAGGGCGATCGCTAGTAGCACGTGAATACACTTGGGAAATCGTTGGAGCAAAGTATGAAAGGGTTTTACTCCAAGCCAGCCAAAAGAATATCTGAACAGATTCACCACCCCAAAACCCGGCACTTCCCTTGGCAGAGTTTTTTGATCAACTGTCTATCATTTCTTGCGATCGTCAGTGCAGGTGGTATCGTGGGAGCCATGCTATGGGTAGGTTTTTGGATGGTAATCGACCCAGATTACCTACTTTGGGTCAATCGCTATCTACCCGCATCCCACCAGATACCACCAGTCCAAAAAAACCCGCCCCAGACCCTCACCCAAATTAAAAACGACTTGGCTAAAGTCAACTTACAGATGGGGGAGATAATCAATTTCGGCAATCACCTACTAGTACCAATTCTCCGTCCAGCTTGCCAGGGCAGTTGCCTAAAAATTATTGAGCTACGCCTATATCAACCCCTTTCTGAGCAACCCCAACTCTACCACCTGAAGGGATTGTTACCCGTAGAAGACGTAGAAGAATCACTAGTCCTAGCTCCTTTGGTCAAGGCTGGAGTCCGTGAGCCAGTGGCAACTAACCGCCTTCTGCCCCTAACCAAAATTACCGTGGATACCACTGCCCCTAAATCTGGCGTATGGCTGCATCTAACTGGGCAGACTGGTATTCTCTATGGTCGGGTTGTTCATTACAATCCCCGTAATGGCTATCTTAGCTTCATGGCTGTCTGGAGCAGCCCTAACAATAAAATGGTTAGCTGGCGACAGGAGAATGGCCAACCAGAATTAGTGGTCGATCGCTCAGTCGGCCTAGAGCCAAGTTTCCAGATCTACCAACTTCAAAGTCGAGACTTTGTGCCTAGCCCCCTCTGGCTTGTGGAAACCCAGCTCAATCAACCAGCAATAGATGATCAGGGCTTTCATAATGCCATCATCCTAGCCAAAGCCGGCTTGTGGTCAGATGCCGCCAAACAAATTCAAGCCCTGCGCCAATCAGCCCAATGGTCGCCCCTAGCTGAATCCCAATATGCCCTGATCCAGCTCCATGCCCAAGCTGCTACTGCCCAAACCAAAGCCAGTTGGTCTAGCCCCAGCCAGATACTGCTAGCGCAGATGGTGGATGGAGCTTGGGCTGAATCCCTAAAAACCCTAGAAAGTATTGACAACCCCCTGCACATGCAAGAGGTAGTTAATTTACTCAACCAAGACCGGGGCCGTCTCTGGGGAAGGGTACAGGCCAGCCTCCAGATTAATCCTAATCATCCTGAAGCTAGGATTTGGGGGGCTTTGATTATTGGTATTCAACACAACCGTGCTGGAGCGATCGCCTGGTTACAAAATCCAGCTCAATTTCGAGCCAAGTCCAGCAACCTCCTCATTACAGCAAACTCCAATCCCCAAATCCTGAATCGCCTCAGCTACTATGCCAATCTCTTAGATATGGGGCGTACTGGTACTAACTAGCCAGGGGTAAAAGTGTTTCATAGTTATCAACACCTACCACATCGTAGTCTTCTAGGATGGCATGATACTGATCCTGCAACTCTTGGTAGCGTTTTTTATGATCGGTTTTAGCGAGATATTCTAGGGCCTGGGCATAATTTTCCTGGGCCTTGAGCCAATGATTGTGCCTGTCTTTGCCCTGCTTGCAGTACAGGTAATGGTGATAGCCTATCTGCCAGTATAAATCTGCACAGCCTTCATAATCTGCAATCTCCTTGGCATGGGTCAAGCCATTTTGCCAAACAGCGATCGCCCCCAGATAATCCTGCCGGTCTGCTAGAGCAGCACCCTTGGCCACCCAAGCCCGCCAAAAGTGTCTTTGCAAACCAATTACGCGATCATAGGCAAATATCGCTTGCTTGTGGCACTTGAGGCTACGCAGAGCATTGCCTAAGCCATACCAAGATAAATGATACTGGGGATCAATGCTAATCGCCTTCTCGTAGGCCTTAATCGCCTCCACATACTCAGATAAATCAATCAAAGCATTGCCTAAACCATGCCAAGCATAGTGAAAATTCGGCTCAATCTGCAAAGCCTTCTTGTAGGAATCGATCGCCCGATAACACTGTTGCTTTTCCCGATAAATGTTACCCAAACCATGCCAAGCCAAGTGAAAGTTTGGCTCAATTTGCAGGGAATTTTGGTAAGCATTCAAAGCCAAATCATATTTTTTGAGATTACGCAGGGCTATTCCTAAGCTGTACCAAAGGGTATGGGAATCCGGTTGAACCTCCAAAGCTGCCATGTAAGCCTCGGCTTCACTGGCATAGTCATGGTGGAGATAGGCCTGATTAGCTACATCCACCCAATATTCAACCGAATTTCTAGAAGTCAGCACCGCTGGAACAGTCGCTCCGGGTTGGCAGCTACTGTAAAACAGCCTGTGGGCACGGTTTTTTGATACCTCTGCCTCATAGTGCCTTCCCAGCTCAACTAAGGTCAAATGGTGCTTATCCCAAATGTTCATATCTTGGGGATTCAGGGCTAGGGCCCGGTCAAAATAGCCAAGAGCACTGTCAAAGTCGCGGCGTTTGAAGCAATCAAGACCATGACAGTAAAGCTCCTGTGCGCTTACTGAGTCATATTTAATCTGGTTCATTTTTTTGATACTTAGGTTGCTACTTTTGCCGAATCCTGGAAAGAAATGGGGAACACAAACCTAAAAAATCAAAGTTTAGGTTGCTATACCCCTACTCGTTGGCAATAGGCAACTGTCGACGGGGGAGTAAACGTAAATCTTAAGCATAGTAGGAATACCTGATGACAAAAAAGAGAGTTTCTCAGTGGAGGCAGAGCCGGGTCTTGTAACCCAGCGTAGTAGATGCTCAGTCTGCCTGGCCAGGGGTGGCCTAAACTTCCAAGATTGCACTTAAGTGCAAGTACTGAGAGATGCTGATAACCTAATTTAACATTCTACTCGCCGATAGACAATACCAATTGCCTAATTTGTCAAAGTCAACTTGGCAAATGCTACTACCCCGATTGGTACTGTCACCCTGTCTTTAATTGCTTATATGGTAAAGGCAAAAATAACAACTAGCATGGCCTCAGGGATGTATCGCAGAGATACACCTTTTGGCTTATTTTTTTGGTGGGTACACCGAAAGCAGGGTCAGCCACAAACTTTTCTGTCCACCCTCATTTTAGTTTAAGGCTGATCAGAATTTATCTTAAGAGATAATGATGTGACTTAAGATACTTTTGGGAGTTGAGCCATGCCTGTTGCGATTGATTATTCCACATACAGCCAGTATCCTGAAGAACAAGAAAATTTCCGGCAAGAGCGGCTGAAGTACAATCATGTGCAGAATTTATCTGAGATTTGGACGATCACAGCCAAGGCATATCCAGATATTGTTGCCTTGAAGGATCCCCATGCTCCCAGACCTTCGACCTTGACCTACAGCCAGCTTCAGCAAACCATTCGCCAATTTGCAGCCGGCCTTTACGCTTGTGGCGCTGATCTGCAAGCCGACTCCCCTCAGCTACCGGCCCGAGTTGCCCTGTTTGCAGATAATTGTGCCCGTTGGCTGATTGCTGACCAGGGAATCATGATGGCGGGGGCAGCCAATGCAGTACGCAGTTCCCAGGCGGAGAGACAGGAATTGGTGTACATCCTCAAAGACAGTGGTAGTAAGGTTCTAGTTGTTGAAAATAAACAAACTTTAGATAAGCTGCTGCCTGATTTGCAGAGTCTGCCGATCCATCTTGTGGTGATCCTCTCCGACGAAGAAGTTTCGGTTGACCTGCCGATGAAGGTGGTCAATTTTAACCAACTTCTGGCTGCGGGCGAGCAACAGTCTTTGCCAGAGGTCAAGGCTGACCGCCAAACCTTGGCTACCCTGATCTACACTTCTGGGACAACTGGACAGCCCAAGGGGGTAATGCTGACCCATGGTAATCTTTTACATCAAATCACGACCTATGGTGGGGCGATCGCCCTAGAACCCGGTGATAAGTTTCTGAGTGTTTTGCCCAGCTGGCACTGCTATGAGCGATCGTGCGAATACTTCGTTCTCTCTAAAGGCTGTACCATGATCTACACAAATATCCGTCACATCAAAGCTGACCTCAAGGAATTTCAGCCAGAACTGCTAGTGGGGGTACCCCGCCTCTGGGAAAATATCTACGAGGGGGTACAGCGACAATTTCGTGAACAACCGGCCAGCAAGCAGAAATTAGTCAATACTTTTTTAAGCCTGAGTAAAAAGTACTTCTATTACCGCCGTCTCAGCCAAGGTCTAGACTTGTATCATCTCCGGGCACCTGCCATCACCAGGATGGTTTCTGGTCTAAAAGCCTTGATCCTAGCTCCCTTCCATGCATTGGGGGATAAGCTTGTTTATCAGAAAATCCGCCAAGCTACCGGCGGCAAGGTCAAGTTAGCCATCAGCGGTGGTGGCTCCTTAGCCATGCATTTAGAAGATTTCTATGAAATTATCGGGCTACCAATTTTAGTTGGTTATGGACTTACGGAAACTTCGCCGGTCACCAATGTACGTCGTCCTTGGCACAATCTGCGTGGCTCCTCAGGCCAGCCCCTTGCTGCTACTCAAAATCGGATTGTGGATCCGGAAACTTACCGGGAGTTACCCCAAGGGGAACAGGGGCTAGTGTTTCTCAAGGGCCCCCAAATCATGCAGGGTTATTTTAATAAACCAGAGGCCACTGCTAAGGTTTTAGACGACCAGGGTTGGTTTAATAGCGGTGACTTGGGGATGATTACCCCCTACGGAGATATTGTGATTACAGGCCGGGCTAAGGATACAATCGTTCTCAGCAATGGCGAAAACATAGAACCCCAGCCCATTGAGGATGCTTGCCTCCGCAGCCCTTACATCGACCAAATCATGTTAGTTGGACAAGACCAGCGCAATCTGGGGGCAATTATTGTAGCTAATCTAGGGGCTTTGGAGCAGTGGGCTAAGGAGCAGGGCTTGAGTCTCCAATTTCCTGTGGATATGGACAAACAGGCAGTTTTAGACCTATTTCGTCAGGAGCTAAATCGGGAAGTCCGTAACCGTCCCGGCTACCGGGCTGATGACCGGATTGGGGTATTTCGGCTGATTTCTGAGCCGTTCAGTATAGACAATGGCCTCTTGACCCAGACCCTAAAAGTCCGTCGTCCTGTTGTGACCGAACGTTATCGCGATATGATCAACTCGATGTTTAACTAAAACAACAGGGATCTGGTGCCCTCTATGGACGATACTACGCCTCAGCTAAATCTTAAACGGATTGTCAATGTCAAATCAGTGGTGACTCCCCGCTGGAAAGAAGAAGCCCAAGCTCAACTCCAGCAACAAGTAGAGCAAATTGATCTGCAATTGCAACAATTGGATATGCAGGGGCAGCGTGCGATCGCCGAGATTCAAAAACAGGGCATCCAGCCACCCGGGCCACAGATGGTGCAGCAAATCGAAAATATCCAAAGCCAAGTCAATCAGGGTAAAGCCGAGCTACTCAACCAGAAAAACCAAATGTTGCAGCAACTTCAACAGGTACAACTACTAGAGCTAGGCCAAGAGGTGTTTTCTAGCCAAGTGGAGAGCTTTTTCCCAGTGCAGGTCGGTGACAACCTCGTCCTCAAGATGGGAGTGGAAATTCTCCTGCGCGACGGCATTATCGAAGAGATCCGGGGTGAAATCTAGCTAGGGAATGGTTGATCGCCGCAATATCAACACCCTGTGGGCTTCGGTAGTGTCTACAACCCTACGGTGCCTGGGTTTGACCACGGTGGTGGTTGCGCCGGGATCGCGGTCTGCCCCCTTGGCTGTGGCCTTTGCCCAAGAGCCGCATCTACGGGCTGTACCAGTTTTAGATGAACGATCGGCTGGTTTCTTTGCCCTCGGTTCAGCAAAGCGCACTGGGCAACCGGTAGCTCTTTTGTGTACTTCCGGTACAGCGGCGGCTAATTTCCTGCCCGCAGTTATTGAGGCTTGGTATAGTCGTGTACCTCTGCTAGTGCTAACGGCTGACCGCCCCCCGGAGTTACGCCACTGCCATGCGGGTCAGGCGATCGATCAACTCAAACTCTACGGTAACTACGTAAATTGGTTTGTAGAGGTCGGCACCCCAGACATTTTGCAACTGCCCTACCTCCGCAACACCCTAATTCAAGCTTGGCGGGCTTGCTTATCTCCTCAACCTGGCCCGGTTCATCTCAACTTTTCTTTCCGGGAACCCCTAGCTCCAATTCCCCAGTCGGAGTTTTCTATCCCGGATGTGGGACAGGATTTTTTTGAACACTGCCGTCCCCAGCCTGCGAGGGCAGTGACTGTGCAACTTGGAGACTTAGTCGAGCAGTGGCAGAGATACGACCGCGGTTTAATTATTGCTGGCCCAGCCCAGCCCCCCGCTCCCCAAGCTTACTGCACAGCGGTGAGCCGCCTCTCCCAGACCCTGGGTTTTCCGGTATTAGCTGAGGGCCTGTCTCCCCTACGCAACTATCAGGCAATCAACCCCTATCTAGTTGCCTACTACGATTTAATATTACGTGGCCCAGTCCCCACCCCTGAAATAATCATCCAGCTTGGGGAGCTGCCCACCAGCAAAACCCTCCGCCGGTGGCTCCAGAACCACCCCGCAGTCGATCGCTACATCATTGATCCCGGTCTAGACAACTTAGATGCCCTGCATGGTCGATCCTGGCCCGTAGTTGCTAACATCCTCGACTTGGCTCAGCAGTGTAGCTTGACCCCCCGCCACCCCTTGCCTGGTTATCTCCAGCAGTGGCTAGCCCTAGAGCAAAAGGTTCGTTGCCGAGTCGACCAAACCATGGGGGCGATCGCTACTGGTCTGGAAGCCAAAATCCCTTGGCTATTGCCCCAGATCCTTCCCCCACAAACTCCGATATTCATCGCCAACAGTATGCCAGTGAGGGATGTGGAGATGTTTTGGCCAACCAACGATGGGGAGTTTTACCCCTACTTTAGCCGGGGGGCTAGTGGAATTGATGGCACCCTATCCACAGCCCTGGGCATCGCCCACCAAAACCGCCCTACGGTTCTTTTAAGCGGGGATTTGGCCCTGCTCCACGACACTAACGGGTTTTTGATCCGATCGCACTTCCAAGGGCACCTGACGATTATTTTGATCAACAACAATGGCGGTGGAATTTTTGAAACTTTGCCGATCGCCCAGTTAGGATCTGACTTTGAAACCTTCTTTGCCACCCCCCAAAACATTAACTTTGCCGATCTTGCCCGCACCTACGCAGTCACTTACCAGCACATGCAATCCTGGGCTGACCTTGGAGAACTCCTAGGCACCTTACCAATCCAGGGCATTCGTCTAGTGGAAATACTGTGTGATCGTAAACTCAATGCCCAGTGGCGACGAGAGAATCTACCCAATTTTGCCGTATGATTCGGTGTTTCCCACTCCAGAATATCTTTGCAAAAATAAAAAAATGTAAAACCTACTCAGCTTCCATATAGTGGTGCTATAACTGAACTAAGATGTGATCTGGCTCACAGGATAACCGTGAAGCGTATCACCTTCAACCTCCCCCCAGTTCACTCGGGGTAATCGAGAAAATCACGCAAACTCCTCTGGGGCATCACCGCATAAAGTATCTACCTAGTGGACGATGATATCCGTAAATCAACCATAGAACCCAAAGCATAGTAGTAGAGATGAGTGCACTAGACCTACAGGTAACCTCCAACAACGAAGTCGTCACCCATTATCGTGGCTGGCGAGTCAATACCCACATGGTCAAAGGCAAGCTTTGGCTACAATGGCAACACCCCAGTGATTCATCAATTCGTTATGGTTGTCCCCTCATGCCCCAGGGCCTAGAAGCAACCATCAACCACGTCCGGTTCTTGATTGATACATCTATCCTACTGGAAGCTAAGGCCAGCTCCGATAAAACTGCCAGCCCCGCTTGAAATACTTCTGGCAACTGCCTTGAAGTTTGAAGTAAATATCCCCAGCTAAAGTAGCTCAAAAAAGTAAGTGTATTTTTCCGATAGGTTAAACTTAATCAAGCCAAGCTGTTTTGCTTTAACCGGGATGCCCTCTACTTGGTTACTAAAAGTGTAAAACATCTGGTTCCACGAGGTCTGCGCTGACCAAGGCCCAGTGTTTAATTCATTACCTTCACTGAGTTGGTAAGCTCCCCACACCAAGAATCCATGGGCTGTACCTGTGGCAGTTATATCTACCAAAGTCCGCTGCTGGGTGGGGTAAGGCTCAAGCAGATTCATTTCAATTACTTTAGTTGGTTTGCAGAGCAATTTGTAGTTAGGCAGGTCTTGTTTGGTAACGAACAGCGAGTTACGTCCGTAGACATTGATTGGAGATAGGTCAAAACCACAGGTGTTGTCACTGAATACCCGTAGCTTTTCCATGAAAAATCGTGACTCTACCAGAGTTACGTAGACTTTGATTTGGCTGGGGATGATTTTGGCATTGGGCTTGAGGAGCCGGTATTGGGCATCTTGAACGATTTTGAGGATATTTTCGCCAAAGATATCGTCGGCGATCGTTTCTGTGACTAATAAATCGCAGGTCGGGATGTTCTTGAGATCAAAACTAGCCTGATTAAAGACAGTGATTTGAGATTTATAGCCATTCAGCTCAATGATTTCTAGGGCTTTATTGTAGAGATTGGGATTGACTTCGCAGGTATAGACATGCGCGGCCCCTAACTTGGCGGCCATCATCGATAAGATGCCAGTGCCGGTGCCGATGTCAAGCACCAAGTCACCCGGTTTGAGATTAGCGGTGATCGCTTTGTAAAAAGCCACATTTCTGACATAGTTATTTAGCATCAGAATGTGCCAATCTTGGATCAGCTCGTTTTGCATGGTGAGTTTGCTTGAAGAAGTTACTATCTGATTAGGATACATCTAGGCAACTGATTCAGCCGCGCAACATTTGATTCCCAACGGAGCTTAATTGAAAAATATGGGTTTTAACCTTTACGGAGTCTAGATTAGTTAGTTTTACTCACAGCACTTTTCATGTCAATGAAGGACATCTCTATTTTTGAAATCCTTGCTAGGTAATAATTTTTGATGAGGCAGCGTCCACCGCTTTATCAAAAAGTGCTGTAATTTGCTTTACCCAGCGTTTATCAATTAACAACCATATCAGCTAGCTAAAATCTATTACGCTGGGCTAACGGCTCCGGCATTTAGAGCCTTTGCGTCAGTCTTAATCATATTCAGAGCTTCCCGATGAATTTCCTATGAGTACAGTTTTAGCGATCGAAACCAGTTGCGATGAAACCGCAGTCGCCGTGGTTCAAGACCGTACATGTCTCAGTAATGTGGTTTCTTCCCAGGTGCCAATTCACCAGCGGTATGGAGGGGTAGTGCCGGAGGTGGCTTCACGGCAGCATTTGGAAACAATTAATGGCACGATCGCCCAAGCTTTAACTGATGCTGGTTTGGGCTGGAGCGGGATTGATGCGATCGCCGCCACCTGCGCCCCCGGCCTGGTGGGAGCTTTAATGGTCGGGGTGACGGCCGGGAAGACCCTAGCCCTGCTTTACAATAAACCTTTTTTGGGTATTCATCACCTAGAAGGGCACATCTATGCCAGTTACCTCAGCTACCCAGAATTGCAACCACCATTCCTGTGCTTGCTAGTTTCCGGCGGTCACACCAGTTTGATTTTGGTGCGGGGCTGCGGCGATTACCAAACCTTGGGGCAGACCCGTGATGATGCGGCGGGGGAGGCCTTTGACAAAGTGGCACGGCTTTTGGGCTTGGGGTATCCCGGCGGCCCGGCGATCGACCGGCTGGCTCAAACTGGCAACCCCATGGCGTTTTCTTTACCGGAGGGGCGAGTTTCCCTACCCCAGGGAGGATTTCATCCCTACGATTCCAGCTTTAGCGGCCTAAAAACTGCGGTTTTGCGCTTAGTCAACCAACTGCAAACCCAGGAATTACCCACAGCGGATTTAGCCGCCAGTTTTCAGCAGGCAGTGGTTAGTGCTCTAACCAAGCGGGTAATTAATTGCGTCAAAGATTACCAGATTCCAGCGATCGCAGTCGGGGGCGGGGTGGCAGCCAACAGCGGCCTGCGCCAGACCCTCACCAAAGCAGCAGCGGAAATTAGCGTGCCGGTCTACTTGCCACCGCTGAAATACTGCACTGATAACGCAGCCATGATTGCCTGTGCCGCCTGTGACCACCTCCAACATGGCCACCAATCCAGCTTGGGTTTGGGGGTGCGATCGCGCCTGTCCCTCCAGGATGTGATCAGCTTGTACAGCCAAGCATAGCTCTAGGAATTTTGTTTTAATCGGCAAGTCGTTTGTAAAAATTGGTATTAGACTGGTAATCAGCAAGTATTAGCCCCTTGAGCCAAGGCAGTTGCTAGACCGGGAGAATACAGGCAATTCAGTAAACGCATAGAACATAGGGATATAGACATGGGACTATTCGATCGAATCAGTAGAGTTGTCCGGGCTAATCTCAACGACGTAGTTAGCAAGGCCGAAGACCCAGAGAAAATTCTTGAGCAGGCCTTGATCGATATGCAGGAGAACCTGATCGAACTACGCCAAGCCGTGGCCCGCGCGATCGCTACCCAGAAACGTACCGAGCAGCAGTACAACAAAAACCTCACCGAAGCCAACACCTGGCAACAACGGGCCCAGTTGGCCATACAAAAAGGAGAAGAAGGCCTAGCAAAGGATGCCCTAATCTGTAAAAAAGCTGCCGCTGATGCTGCCAACAGCATCAAAGCCCAACTAGACCAACAATCAGCTCAGGTAGAAACCCTCAAGCGCAATCTGATCGCCCTAGAGAGCAAGATCTCCGAAGCCAAAACCAAAAAAGATATGCTCAAATCTAGGGTGGCAGCAGCCAAGGCCAACGAGCAACTGCAAAGCACCATCGGCCGATTAGGCACTAGCTCAGCCATGTCTGCCTTTGAGCGCATGGAAGACAAAGTGTTGGAAATGGAAGCCCGCTCCCAAGCCGCCTCGGAATTGGGTGGAGTCAGTCTAGAAAGCCAGTTTGCCCAGCTCGAATCTGGCAGCGATGTAGATGATGAATTGGCTGCCCTGAAGGCCTCCCTGTCTGGCTCCCCGGCTCCTCAGGCCCTGCCCAGTGGCACCGCTGCTCAGCCGACTGGCGTAGATGCCGAACTAGAGGAACTCCGCAAGCAACTAGGCCAATAGTCGTTTGCCCTCGGACTTCCAGTGAGTATATTTGCCGACTAGGAACGATCGCTCCTCTTCCGGGGGCGATTAGTTATTTTTGGGATACACTTGGGCCCCAAAATCTCCCGACTTGCCGCCAGTTTTACTAACTAAGTAAATTTGCTCAATTTGGATGGTTTTCTCTAAAGCCTTGGCCATATCGTACAGGGTCAAGGCAGCCACAGTAGCCGCCGTCAAAGCCTCCATTTCCACGCCAGTCTCAGCTTTGGTGACCACCGTTGCCCAAATTTGATAGCCGGGCAGTTCCGGTTGCGGCTCAATTTGCACCTCTACCTTGTGAATGGGAATGTTGTGACATAGGGGAATCAACCGCTGGGTTTCCTTGGCAGCCATAATGCCAGCAATCCGGGCTGTGCCTAATACATCTCCCTTGGGGAGGTCGCCCGCTTGAATTGCTTGGAAGGTCTGCGGTTGCATCCTCACCCGTGCCGTAGCCACAGCCTCACGTTTAGTGACTGCCTTGGCAGATACATCCACCATCTGGGCTTGCCCCTGGGTATCTAGATGGGTTAAATCTTGGTTTTCCACAGGAACTTACCCTCCCTTAAAACGCAGGAAAATTCGGTTACGCTTTTTATGAAGTTTAGTAAGCTAGTTTGACGGGCTTGGAGGGACTCGAACCCCCGACCTGCTGATCCGTAGTCAGCCGCTCTAATCCACTAAGCTACAAGCCCTTGATTAAGCAGAATAAAATCATAGCATAGTCGTAGCTAATTCTGGAGTTTTTTGGGTTATAAAATCTACAAACTCAAGCTATCTAAACTAATCCATGGGTTTTACAGGTCTATGGCAGTGTTAACTCTTTTGACGGATTTTGGTGAGCAGGATGTGTATGTGGGAGTGCTCAAGGGGGTAATCGCCCAGATAGCCCCGGCGGTTGCGGTAATTGACTTGACCCATGGAATTACTGACATTCCTGCTGCTAGCTTTGCCTTAGCCAGTGCTTTTCCTTACTTTGGGCTGGATACAATCCATGTGGCAGTGGTTGATCCGGGGGTGGGGAGCGACCGCCGGGCTGTGGCAGTCCAGTTCCGTCAGGGTACAGTAATTGCTCCAGATAATGGATTGGTTGATCGGCTGCTGGCAGAATATCCAGTCTTAGCCGCTGTGCATCTGGATAATCCTGTTTACTGGCTTACCGCCTCGCCCAGTGCGACTTTCCACGGCCGGGATATTTTTGCCCCAGCCGCTGCCCATTTGGCAAAGGGAGCTACCCTGAAGGAATTGGGTACAGCCATAGACCCAAGCAGCCTGGTTAGATTGGCGGAGCGTCCCGGTTGGTATGTGCAATATATCGATCGCTTCGGCAATTTGATTAGCAATATCCCGGCTGGATGCTGGGGCGATCACCAGATGATTTTGCTCAAGGGACAGGTTATTCCCTCAGCTAGCCATTATGGGGCTGTGCCTGTGGGGGCGGCGATCGCCCTAATTGGTAGCCATGGGTATCTAGAAATCGCTATCAACCAAGGCAGTGCTGCGCGGTACTTTGATGTGGGTGTTGGGGAGCCGCTGACCCTTCACCCTTTGATTTCGTCTTGAAAACTAACGCGGCGGAAAAATTCAAAGGGCCCAGCCACTGAACCCCAGACATATTCGTCGGTTACCGGGTCTAGACCGCGATCGATACTGATAAATTTTTCTGCATCTATCTCAAAACTGCTGTCCAAGTAAGTTTCTTGGCCCTTGCGATTTACGCGACAACCTTTACCCGGCTCGACATGGCCTTTAAAACTGTGCCCTGTCCAGTCAACAATCATGTTGCATCCGGGCATTTTTTCTAGGCGTTCAGTTGTCAGTTGTACCAAGCGTTCTGGTTGCCGGGATGCTCCGTAGAAATCTTTTTCGTCCTTGATTAGGTAGTTTTCAATTTCTAGGCGATCGCTAACTTGAACTAAATTTAAAACTCGAATTCGGTAGGGTTGATTGAGCATGTAATCATAGGCCTGCTCCACAATCATGCCAATTCCAGACAACGACCAATTCGGCAAGGGGCGCATACATACCCGGATATGGGCAAAGAAAGGCGGATTCTCAAAGGCTTGAGCTTGGTTACTAAAATCAGCCGCTAGCCATTTGGCTAGAGTTACAACATCAGTGGTGTGGGTCATGATTTTATATTAAGTTTATTTAGAAGCAATTTGATCTAGCTTATTTTGACCGAAAAACGAGACGCAAGCCCCTAGCTTAAGCTATGGGGATAAGTCGATGGCGGCTTTAGCCGCCCATAGGTAATGGTATGATTTGTTTGTTGGTGAGTCAAAAAGATGTCTAGCTACGCCTGCCAACAAGTATTGCTTAAACCCAATACAGATACTAGAGCCATCCTAGAGTTCATCTGTATGGAATCTAGCAAACTTGCCAATTGCGGTATTTATCTGGCAAGACAGCTTTACCTCAAAACTGGGCAGATTCCTAACAAAGCTAAACTGCATCAGCCCAAACTGCCTAAATACAGGAAAAAGAGCTTGAAGTTAGTGACCTTTCCCGGTGCAGATGTCAAACTCAAGGATGGACAGCTCAGGTTCCCACTGGGGAGCAAAGTTAAAGCTTGGTTTGGGATTGATGCTTTTTATCTGCCCATGCCCAGCAACCTGAAGTTTCAAGACATCAGAGAATTTAGAATCTTGCCTAGGAACCAAGAGTTCTATCTGGAGCTGGTCTATAAAACTGAGACCGTCCCAATTGATGTAGATTTTGATAAGGCAGTAGGTATCGACCATGGCATAGATAACTGGCTAACTTGTGTTTCCAATGTGGGCACCAGTTTGATTATCGATGGCAGGCACCTCAAGTCTTTGAACCAGTGCTACAACAAGCGGGTAGCTACTATCAAAGAGGGCAAAGCTCAGGGATTCTGGTGTAAACTGCTTGCCCGCCTCACGGAAAAGTGCAACCGTCAGATGCATGATGCGGTGAACAAAGCGGCGAGATTAGTGATTAACCACTGCTTAGAGAACAAGATTGGCACTGTCGTGTTTGGTTGGAATCCTAACCAGAAAGATGGGGCTGATATGGGTGCTAGAGCTAATCAACAGTTTGTGCAGATTCCTACAGCCAGAGTCAAAGAGAGGATTAAACAGCTATGTGAACAGTATGGATTGAAGTTTGTAGAGACTGAGGAGAGCTATACATCCAAAGCTTCGTTTGTCGATGGGGATACACTACCTGCAATCGGTGAGAGACCCGCTCCGCAGGTGGCGCAAGCCATAGGGTGGCGTGAATCAGGCAAACGGGTAAAGCGTGGTTTGTATAGGACTGCTCAAAATCTGTATATCAATGCCGACGGCAATGGGGCGGCGAATATTCTCAGGAAAGTATGGGCGCATTGATAACGCCTTTGAGGGTCTATCTATGGACTCACTCAAGAATCCCCTGCCTTTAGGCATGGGGAGTACAAAAGTATTGTAATAATTGTAATATGGGGGGAATTTATTGCACTTTATTTGCTGGCTTTACTGGCTGCTAGTTTTGCATAGCTGAGATTAGCTTGATATTCAGTGATTTTGGCTTGGGCTGCTTGGTAGTCTGGGTGTTTGGGCGGCACCGTGGCCAGGATGGCGATCGCGGTTTCCCAGCCTTTTACTACCTCTTCCCATTCGGCTTTAGTTTTGGCTCTTTGAACCAATAAAGCAGTGTTCCAGCCACTATTTTTGGCTTGAGTAAATAAATCTGCTTGATCAGCAATTGTTGGGGCCGGGCTAGGGATAGATACAGCGATTGTTGGGACTGGCTGTGAGTTAAAATTCACCCCAGAAGTCGTTGGAGATGGGCTGGATTGACTACTCAAATTTGATTCGGGGAAATTGGGTGATAAGTTTGAGCTTACTAATTGTTTTAGGATCTCTTGGTTTTTAAATAAAGCAGGAAATATCGCAAATGAAAGCATTCCAATAATCAACAGTAGAGCTACTTCTAGTATTTTATTCCAAGTTAAATTTTCCTTGATCAAGAACTCAACTTGATACATAGTTACTGCGGTTAAAAACCACACCACCAGACCAATAATTTCTAGGATTCTAGTAAATCGATGATTGGATGTATAAAATTCTATGCACCTAGCAGACCAACTGGCATCATTGCAATAATCTAAGCTTATAAAAGGCACAGTAATGATGAATACCATTACAAAACCAGTGAGTATGATCACTAGAGCATAAATGCCTTGCCAGATACTATAGTTGTCAGGAATTAGTAGCGATCGCCTAGACTGCTCCTGGGTAAATATCCAGTAGTGAGTATAGGCAAAAGCTATACCTGAAAGGGCTAATCCAATCAAAAAAGCATAGAGTAAAATGATTGGGCTACTGAGAATCTGAGCCATGTAGTAGCCGAAGTAGCTAAACCAAAATAAAACTACTCGTACTACAATCATTACCCAAGCCGCTAGGGCGATCGCCCGTAACCAAGAGCTAGGGTAAGGAAACCAAGCCGGCCAGTCAGATTGATTTTGTGCTGCTTCCCTATCTACATTTGATCCAGATTTTCTATTATTTCTCTGGAGCTTTGGAGATTGGTATAGTGATTTTTCAACTGCTTCTAGCTCGGTTTTTTCAGCAGCGTTCTTAGAGTTGGGAGCTTCAGAAGATTTGAGGTCTAAATCAATCTTCCAAATAGGTTGCTCTTTGCCCTTTTGTCTAGCTTGTACCCGCACTGATTCTATAACCTTGATATCTAGCTTTAACAGGATCTTCTTGAGGAGATTCAGGACTGCTTGCTGGTCTAAGTAGTTAGCTGATTCAATTAT
>Ga0272446_1000821_pt1 | contig 47294 bp, 37 predicted proteins | sample YNPCB0061_FD_194587 | JGI IMG/M metagenome (GOLD analysis project Ga0272446, IMG submission 194587) | Hot spring microbial mat communities from Yellowstone National Park, WY, United States - YNP-CB-006-1 | ecosystem: Environmental > Aquatic > Thermal springs > Hot (42-90C) > Sediment | place...
TGTGGTGGGCGGCCCGGAGGCCCGCCCACCCGGCGTGGGAACATCGGCGGTTGCCGGCATATGGTTCACGTCGGCCTGCTGCGGTACAATGGCGCCGATGCTACCGACACGCCGCCTGCTCGTTCTGCTGCTGCTTGCCGCCCCGCTGATCGCGCTGGCGGGCTTCGCGCCAGCGCTGATCTGGCTAGCCATCGTCTACCTGGCAGCTGTTGCCGCCCTGGCGCTCAGCGACGCGTTGCTGGCTGCTCGTCCGGCGCAGATCGCGGTGGAGCGGGTGCACGACGCACGGCTCTCGCTCGGCGCCGACAACCTGATAACCCTGATCCTGGCCAATGCCAGCCCGCGGCCGTTACCCTTCACCCTGCGTGATGAGTATCCCCACGTCTTCCCGGCCGACGCGCGCTTCCTCAGCGGCATCATTCCAGCCAATGACATCTACGAACTGCGCTATCACGTGCGCCCGCTGCGCCGCGGCGACTACCACTTTGGCGATGTCGTGCTGCGCTACCGGGGGCCACTGGGCGCGATCGTTCGCCAGGCCCGCTACCCGGCAGCGGCCAGCGTGCAGGTCTACCCGAACATACTCGAGCTGCGCAAGTACGACCTGCTGGCGCGCAAGGGGTTGCTGCACGAACTGGGGCTACGCCCAACGCGCGCGCGGGGGCCGGGCGGCGATTTCGAACGATTGCGCGACTATACCCCCGACGACGAATTCCGGCGCATCAACTGGAAGGCCACCGCGCGGCGCGCCCGGCCGATCGCGGCAGACTTCGAGGTCGAGCGCAGCCAGCAGGTGGTCTGCGCGATCGACTGTGGGCGGCTGATGGCTCCGCCCGTCGGTGAACTGATGCGTCTCGACTACGCGGTCAACACCGCGCTGCTGCTCAGCTATGTGGCAACGCTGCGGGGTGACCAGGTGGGCCTGCTGGCCTTCGCCGATACGGTGCAGGCCTATGTCGCCCCACGGCGTGGCAAGCCCCAGTTCCAGCGCCTGCTGGAAGCACTCTACAACCTGCAGCCGGAGCCGGTGGAGGCCGACCACGGCGCGGCCCTGAGCTATCTGGCGCGGCGCCAGCGCCGGCGCGCGCTGATCGTGCTCTTCACCGACCTGGCAACCCCCGAGGCCGCAGAGCCGCTCGTGGCCCACCTGGCGCGGATCGCGCGCCACCACCTGCCGCTCTGCGTCACGCTCAGCGACCCGTTCCTGAGCGGCGCAGCCGGGCAGCCGGCCCACGACGCCGCAGGGCTCTACCGGCGCGCGGTGGCCGAAACGCTGCTCGATGAGCGCCGGGCGCTGCTCGACCGCCTTCACCGGGCGGGCGTCCTCACCCTCGACGTGCCCGCCGACCGGCTCAGCGCCGGGGTGGTTAACACCTACCTGCGGCTCAAGGCCCAGGGCCGGTTGTAGGACACGTCTGCAGCTGCGTGACGATCTGTGGGGGACGTGCGGCACGCGTTATCAGCCCCGCATCCTGTCATGCCCCTTCTGAAACAGGCCTTACCGGCCAGACGAGTCGCCCGAGCGCTGGCCACGCAGCGCCGCCAGTTGCTGCTGCTGCAGATCGCGAATCTCGCTGAGCAGCTTCACATCGTCCGGTGTGGCCGGCGTGGGCGCCACCTGAGCAGCCAGGCTCGAAAACGGACGCACGACGAAGAAATAGATCACCGCCGCCTTGAGCACGAACGTCACCAGGGCCGAAAGGAAGATCCCGACCGGGAAGCCGCCGAAGACGATCGCAGCGAGCTCCTCGCCGGCGCCGCCGAGGATCAGCGCAATCAGCGGATCGACGAACGCGGCGATGAACCCATCAACCACGTTGCCGAACGCGGCACCGATCACCACCGCCACTGCCAGGTCGACCACATTGCCCCGCAGCACGAAATCGCGAAATCCCTTCAGCATCACACACCTCATTCTGTGCTACAGAACGCGTCATCGCCACTGGTCGCCTTCGGACGACCCGGCTGCACCTGAGAACCATCACGCCAGGCGCAGATATCTTAACAGACTGTTGCGATCCGTTTTCACGAACTGTGCGCAGCCTTTGATATCCTGAGCATGGTTTCACAAGCTCAGCCGAGCAACGACAGTCTGGCCGAAAGGGTCTGCTATGGCTCGTCCGAAACGACCTCCGCACCCGATGCTCAGGGTGGCGCGCGAGCACCTCAACGTGCTCGACCCGGACCTGCGGGACGAGCCGATCCACCTGCGCATGCTCGATGGCCCGCCGGGGGCGCCGCGCTACGCCGTCTACGTCGGTGCGTGTCGCCGCGACGGCGACTGCCCGTACGGTGTCGAGATGATCACGCCCTGTCCGGTGCTCAACTGCGAGCTCCGCAACTCGCTGCGCCTGCTGCTGGACCGCGAGGGCAACCTGGTCGAAGTGCTCCAGAGCGGCGTCCGCTGGACGGCCTGAGCCTGCCGACCCGCCACGGAGGGAGATACCCGTATGGACGGCGTACGCGTCTGGATGAGCGCCCCGCCGATCGTGGCCCGCGACACGATGACCCTGCCGGTTGCCCGCCAGATGCTGGCCGAGCAGAACATCCGCCGCCTGCCGGTGGTCAATGAGCAGGACGAACTGATCGGCATCGTCACCGAGGGCGATATCAACCGGATCTCGGACTCACCCGCGGGCGACCTGGCCGAGTACCGGCCGGGCCAGCAGGTGAAGGATCTGCCGTTACGGGCCTTTATGCGCCGGCCGGTGCTCACCGTGACCCCGGCGACCTGTCTGCGCGAGGCCGCACAGCTCATGATCGAGCAGCACATCCACGGCATGCCAGTCGTGCTGGGCAAACAGGTGGTCGGGGTCCTGACCGTCTCGGATCTGCTGCGCTGGATGGTCGGATCGGAAACCGAGGTCGGCGCCATCACGATGGATGCGCGCTCGGTCGCACGCGATTAGGCGCGCGCCGCCGGCACTGACGCCCGACCGGAAAGCGGGGAGGTGCCTATGTATCGCCACATTCTCGTTCCCCTGGACGGCTCGGCCCTTGCCGAGCAGGTGCTGCCCCACGTGCGTGCCCTGGCAGCCAACGAGGGTACGACCAGGATCACGCTGCTCCGCGCGGTCCCGCCCATCTTCACCTCGAGCGTCGACTACAGCGGGATGCTCGCCGCAACCGCGGCCGAGGAACTCGAGACGCTGGAGGGTGAGGCCCGCAGCTACCTCGAGCGCATTGCCGCACAGTTCCGCAGCGAGGGCTACACGGTCAACATCGAGATCAGCGCCATGCCCGCCGCCGAGGCCATCCTCGATTACGCCGAGAGCCAGCACGCCGATCTGATCGCAATCGCCACCCACGGCCGCAGCGGGATCAGTCGCTGGGTCTTCGGGAGCGTGACCCAGAAGGTGGTGCAGGCCGCGCCCGTCCCGGTGCTGGTCATCCGCCCGAAGGAGTAGGTTCACCCAGGCGTCACACGATCAGCCGGGGGCGCGGACCTGTGGTCCGCGCCCCCGGGCTGCTCAGTGGTCACTGCCCCCAGCCCGTGCTACGAGCGCAGCTTCGGCGCCTGCGAGAGCACGGTCGCGCCCTCACTGGTCACCAGGACCAGGTCCTCGATACGCACGCCGCCCCAGCCCTCCAGATAGATCCCTGGCTCGACGCTGGTCACCATCCCGGGCTGCAGCGCCACGGGTGGAGCATCGGGGAGCGCCCGGCGCAGGCCCGGCCCCTCGTGCACATCAAGGCCCACCCCGTGGCCCAGCCCGTGGCCAAACTGCTCGCCATAACCCCGGGAGCCAATATAGTCGCGGGCCAGGGCGTCCACCACGTGGGTATGGATGCCCGGCCGCATGCCGGCGATAGCCCGCCGCTGCGCCTCCAGCACGATGTCATAGATCTGCCAGAAGCGTTCGTCAGCTTCGCCGAGCACGACGGTGCGGGTCAGGTCGGCGTGGTAGCCCGCGACGCGGGCGCCCATATCGATCACGATTGGCCGGCCGCTGCCGAGGGGCTCATCGCCGGGCGTGGCGTGGGGCAGGGCGCCGTTGGGCCCCGCGGCGACGATGATCGGGAAGGAGAGCGCCTCAGCTCCACCGATGCGCAGCGCAACCTCAAGCATCCAGGCCGCCTCGCGCTCACTCATCTCCGGGTGCAGGCGCGGCAGCGTCGCAGCAAAGGCCGCATCGGTGATGGCGATCGCCCGGCGCAGGATGGCCAGCTCATCGGCCTCCTTCACCACACGGAGCTGTTCGACCAGTCCCTCGACCGGCACAAGCTCGACGACACCCGCGAGCGCATCGGCCAGCGCCCGATGCTCAGCGACGGTGACAAACGCAGCCTCAAAGCCGAGCTGGGTCAGGCCCTGTTCGGCTGCGGCGGCCTTGAGCACCGCGGGCAGCGGTCGTCCGGGGTTGATCAGCTCGCGCACGGCGAAGTCGGGCGCCTCACGGGCGGCCTGGAGTGTGTAGCGGCTATCGGTGATCAGCAGGGCGCGCGCGGGCGTGATTAGCAGCGCGCCGCTGCTGCCGGTGAACCCGCTCAGGTAGCGGCGGTTGGCCGGGGCGCTCACCAGCAGCGCGGGCAACGCGCGCCCGGCCATGATCGCCCGCAGTCGATCCAGACGGGTCTGCATGATCAAACTCCTTGTCTGCGATGACCCCAGTATAGCACGAGCGGCCAGCCACCCACGGCCTGACCGTTCACACCTGGGGGCATCCACGAGCCTGGACGCAAGCGCGCCCGGCCCTCGTCGCGTCTACGAACGCAAGCTGCCCTCGCTCCCCGGAGACAGATGAACACGTCCCCCACGGCGACCTGCTGCGACGTGCCCGGGCGCCTGTTGCCTATAAATCCTAGACCGCTGTTTTACACCTGTGCAACAATCCAGCTCGCAACCTTCTGGATGCCTTAGAAATGCTCAAAATCAGCCCCCGGTGAACTGTGCATAGCCTTGACAGGGCTGATCCTCGTGCCGTATAATAAAATAAGCTGTATCTGCAACAATACAAGGGGGCATCGCCCCCCTCTTCATGCTTGACTCCGGTGCATGCGGAAGGCGGTGACGTTATGTCGCTCGGCCAGAAGATCGGGCGGCTCCGGCAGGAGCGCGGTCTGACACTCCAGGAGGTGTCTGAGGGTTCCGGGCTGACACCTTCGTTTCTCAGTCGCCTTGAGCGCGATAAGGTCAATATCTCGGTGGCGAACCTGCGCAAGCTGGCCCAGTTCTTCAGCGTGCAGATGACCCACTTCTTTGAGGGCGAGGATAACCAGCAGGTGGGCCAGGTGGTCACCCCCGCCGATCGGGTGCGGCTGAGCCTCGACGACACGCCGGTGCAGGTCTATGCCCTGCTGCCGCCCAACAGCGATATGGAGGCCCGGTGGATCGAGGCGCGGCCAGGCAGCGGCCAGCAGGGCTTCTCCAACCGGGGCAGCCAGATGGTGCTGGTACTCGAGGGCCGGTTGCGCTTTCTGCTCGGTGATGAGGAGTATGAACTGGGGAGCGGCGATACGCTGTTCTACCGCGAGGATGTGGCTCACAGCTGGACGAACATCGGCGATTCGATCGCCGTGGTGCTGACCGTCAGTGCGCTGAGTGGACGCGAGGATCGATAACCACCTATGACGGCTTTCTTCAGCGGCCTCTCGCTCCGACGCATCGCGCGCTGGCTGCTGGTGCTCAGCGCCCTCTACGTGGTCGGCTGGCTGCTCTGGCAGGCCCGCTCGGCCCTGACCCCGTTCATTATCGGCGCGATCCTCGCCTACCTGTTCCTGCCGCTGGTCAACCGGCTTGAGGGCCGCGTGCCCCGCTGGGCCGCCATCCTGATCGTCTACGCCCTGGTCCTCGCAGTTATTGTTACCTTCTTCGCCTTCCTGGTCCCGCCGCTCATTGAGCAGTTCAGCCAGCTGGTTCGCGCCCTGCCCGATATTTCGACGATCGAGCGCTGGGTCGATATGCTCATTGCCGAGTACCAGCAACTGCTCGCCAATCTTCCAGCGAACATCCAGAGCGAGGTGCAGCAGACGGTCGCCGAGGTGGTCGCCTCCGCCCTCACTACCATCCGCACCAACCTGCTGTCCTACCTGCGCAATCTGGGAACGTTTCTGATCAGCAGTATGCTCTCGGTGGCCAGCACGGTGGCTTTCCTGCTGGGTTTCTTTCTGGTGCCTTTCTGGCTATTCTATGTGCTCATGGATCAGCGGGCGGGCCGCGAGCGGCTGAACCACGTCCTGCCCGAGCAACTGCGCACCGACTTCTGGTCGGTGATTACCATCATCGACTCCGATTTCAGCGGCTACCTGCGCGGCCAGTTGCTGCTCGGCCTGGTGGTGGGCTCGGCGGCGGGCATCGGCCTGGGGCTGCTCAACCTGCTGGGGATGCAGGTGCCCTATGTGCTGATCCTGGCGGTGATCGCCGGGATCACCGAGCTTATCCCGGTCATTGGCCCGATCATCGGCTCCATCCCGGCTATTCTGCTCGGCTTTATTGACTCGCCGACCACGGGCCTGGCCGTGCTGTTGCTCTATGTCGCTATCCAGCAACTCGAGAACAACTTCCTGGTGCCGCGCATCGTCGGCGACAGCGTCGGCCTGCACCCGGCCGTCCTGATGGTGCTGCTCGTGGTCTGCGCCCAGGTCTTTGGCGTGCTCGGCGCCATCCTCTCCGCCCCGATGGGCGCCGTCTCACGGGATGTGTTCCTCTACCTCTATGGACGGCTGAGCGACCCGCCGCGCCCGCCCGGCGAACTGCCGCCGCGCCTGCGCAAGGCTGGCATCAGCCCACCCGCCGAGCCTGAGCCGGAGCCCGCCGCGGAGCCCGCCCCACCCCCGTAGGCCCGCCAGTCCCTACGACGCCGCCAGGCCCGCGCGGCCACGGCTGCGCCACAGCCGCCCGATCAGCATGCGCCGGCGGCGCCGCGCGACCCGGCTGGCGTAGAAGGGGTCGCTGGCACAGAGTTGCTTGCGCACACGCAGGCTGCGCCCGGTGAGCAGCCCGCCCACAAACGACGACAGGTCGCTGAGCGAGGCCATCTTGTCGGCAACCACCAGCACCCAGCCTTCGCGCGTGGTCGGGCGCGGGCCGAACGGGTACATGTGGCTGACGATCGCCTCGGAGACTTCCTGCGGCTCGCCAAGCTCAGCCGCCACCCGCGCCGCGATCGCGCCGTGGGTGGTGAGCGTGCCGAGCCGCGAGTCCAGGTCGTGCAGCACCGCCGCACGAACGGCGATCCGCCGGTCGGCGCCCATCCATGGGGCAAGCAGATACGAGTAGCGGGCAACACGCATCAGGTGGTCATGCTTGGGGACACTGTGGTGGAGATGCTGGCGGGTCTCGGTCACGCGCGGGTGGGCGAGCAGATCGGCGACGACACTGTGATCCATACCTCGGAAAACCTCCCTCTGTCCGAAAGTCAATCGTGATGACGGCGCACAGAGACTCTCCCGCCGAGAGCGCTTGCGATCACCGTCGATCGCCTTCGAGCCCACCAGCGCCATTCTGTTAGACGTTATACCCCAGAAAAAGGTTACAGTTCAATTCTACCATAAGTCCTACGTTGCGCTAGCCCTGCGGCTAGCGCCCAGGGCGTGAGCCAGAGACGTTGCACACACCCTGCCTGTCAGCCCCGCTATCTGCAATCGCACTGGCCCGTCCGTGGCCGGGCACGGTGGTATACTATTGTTATGGTTCCAGGTGCGCTGCCATCAGTTCGCGTCGTTCATGCCGGGCGTGTGCCCTACCTGGCGGCGCTGGCGCTGCAGCGCGAACTGGTCGCCGCACGCTCGGCTGGCCAGGCCCCCGATACCTTGCTGCTGCTCGAGCATCCGCCAACCATCACCCTGGGCGTGCGCGCCGACCCGGGCCACGTACTGCTGCCGGGCGAGGAACTGGCCCGGCGGGGTGTGGCGGTGGTGCACACCGACCGCGGCGGCGATGTGACCTTTCACGGCCCGGGGCAACTCGTTGGCTACCCGATCCTCAAGCTCTCGCAGCACGGCGCCGATCTGGGCCGCTATGTGCGCAGGCTTGAGGAGACGATCATTCGCACCCTGGCTGAGTTCGGTGTCAGCGCGTTGCGCGCCCCGGGGCTGACCGGGGTGTGGGTCGCCGATGGGCGGGCCAAGATCTGCGCGATCGGCGTGCGGCTCAGCGCCTCGGGCGTTACCTCGCACGGCTTCGCGCTCAATGTCAGCACCGAGCTCAGCGGCTTCGCCCAGATCGTGCCCTGCGGCATCGCCGACCGCACCGTCACCTCGCTGGAGCAGGTGCTTGGCGTCGCCCCGCCTGCCGATACGGTGCGCGCGGCCCTGCTCCGCCACTTCGCCGCGGTCTTCAACGTGAGCCTCTCTGAGGTCACTGCAGCATCCTTACAGGATATGGGTACAATACAGGCGTGACGTGTCTTGCTACTAGAACAGGTTGTTATGGCTGACATCATCCCGCTGGCTTCCGTTGGTGTGGCAGGCCCGGCTGAGCCGCCACCCCGCCCGCGACGACCGGAGTGGCTCAAGGCGCGCGCACCCGCCGGCGCGAACTATGCCGATGTCCACCGTCTGATGCGTGAGCAGGGCCTGCACACCGTCTGCGAGGAGGCCCGCTGCCCCAACCTCGGCGAGTGCTGGAACCATCGCACGGCCACCTTCCTGCTGCTGGGCGACACCTGTACCCGCGGTTGCCGCTACTGCGCCATCGGCAAGGGCAAACCCCAGCCGATCGATGAGGCAGAGCCCGGGCGCATCGCCGACGCGGTGGCCCACCTGCGCCTGCGCTTCGCCGTGCTCACCTCGGTCAACCGCGACGATGTGCCCGATGGTGGGGCCCATATCTTTGCCCGCACGATCGACCTGATCCGCGCCCGCGTGCCGGACTGCAAGATCGAGGTGCTCATTCCCGACTTCGACGGCAACTGGGACGCCCTGCAGCTGGTGCTCGACGCCCGCCCCGATGTGCTTAACCATAACATCGAGACGGTCCCCCGGCTCTTCCGCCGCTTCCGCCCCCGCGCGCGCTTCGCGCAGAGCCTGGAACTGCTCGCCCGCGCCCGTGCCTTCGACCCCCAGCTGGTGACCAAGAGCGGCATGATGGTCGGCGCCGGCGAGACCAATGCCGAGGTGATCGAGGTGCTGGATGCCCTGCGCGGCGTTGATGTCAATGTGGCAACGATCGGCCAGTATCTGGCCCCCGATGCGAGCTACTGGCCCGTAGATCGTTATGTCACCCCGGCGGAGTTCGCGCAGTTCCGCGAGGAGGGACTGCGCCGCGGCTTCCGCCACGTCGAGAGTGGCCCGCTGGTGCGCTCAAGCTACCACGCCCACCTCCACGTGGGGGCGCAGCAGCATGAGGGCAGCGGACGGGGGGCTGAGGGCTGAGGGCTGCGGGCGCCCTCAGCCCTCAGCCCTCACTACGACGATCCGGTCGCGCCCGGCTTCCTTGGCCGCATACAGGGCGGTGTCGGCGGCGTGGAGCAAGTCGGCGGCACTCGCATCGCCCGTGTGGGCGGCGATCCCGACGGAGATGCTCACCGGGCCGAGCTTGCGCCCGTGAAAGTCGATCTGCAGCACGCGCACCAGCGCGCAGATCTGCTCCAGCCGCTGCGTGGTGTCGGCGAGGGTTGAGCCGGGCAGCACCAGCAGAAACTCCTCGCCGCCGTAGCGGCAGGCGATGTCGCTCTTGCGCAGCCGTGTACGAAAGAGCCAGGCCACCTCGCGCAGCAGCGCGTCGCCGGCTTCGTGCCCGTAGCGATCATTGAAGTGCTTGAAGTGGTCGATGTCGAGCATCGCCACACAGAGCTGGCCGTCCTCGCGCCGGATGCGGTGCAACTCGCGCGGCAGGGTTACCTCCAGGTAGCGCCGGTTGAAGAGCCCGGTCAGTGGATCGTGGGTGGCCTGTTCACGCAGCGCCTCGCGCAGGTCGATGTTGGCCAGCGTCAGTTTGATCGCGTCGCCGACCGAGATCACCAGCTCGCTGCGCGGCTCAGATGCTCCGGCAACGTGCAGCACCCCGTAGGTCTCGCCCTGAACGGAGAGCGGCAGGCAGCAGGCATAGGCGACGTTCGAGGCGGCCAGATAGCGGCAGCGCGGTCCCCCCTGCGCTCCGCCCACCACATGCAGCTGGCCGCGCCGCAGCGCCCAGCATTCCTCGACCGCAAAGACCTTGCTCACGGGCAACTGCTCGCCCCACTGGCTGAGCCGATCAAGGATCGGCGAGCCGGGCTGGCGCACCGCGAGGTAACCGCTATGCTCCGGAAAGATCGTCGCCAGACGCAGCCCGATCACCTCAGCGGCCTCGGCGCGGTTCTGGCAGACCTGAAGCAGGTCGTGCATCTCGTTGATCCGGGTCAGCTCGGCGGCGCGGCGCTGCGCCTCGACGATCGCCTGTTCGAGCCGGCTATTGACCGCCTGCAGCAGCCATTCGGTATGCCGGCGCTCGCTGATATCCCGGTTGATCGCCACCGTGCCGACGATCGCACCGGCCTCGTTGCGCAGCAGGGACACTGACGACTGGATCGGCGCGAAGCTACCGTCACGCCGCCGCTGCTCGATCTCGCCGCTCCAGCTTCCGCTGGCAAACAGCAGGCGGAGCACTTCCTTGGGACTGATCCCGGCGTAGTGTGTCTCGATCAGCTCACCGATCGGCTGGCCGATCGCTTCGACGGCAGACCAGCCGTAGATCCGCTCGGCGGCGGGGTTCCAGCTTCTGATGCGGAGATCGAGATCGGTGGCGATGATCGCGTCGGCAACCTGGGCGAGCAGGTTCGCCTGCGTGATCAACCGGGTCTCCTGGCAGTGCCATGCGGACTCCCGCTTCTCCGGTGCGGCGTGCCGGGCGGGCGCGCTGGCGCTGCCATCGTCACCCGCCTCCCAGCGCTCCAGATCGGCGACCAGCTGGTCGAGCTGTTCGTGGAGCGCCGCGATCCGGGCGTGGAATCTGGCGATCGATTCGGCATCCATTGCCATTAGCGCACTGTGTAGAATGATGGAACTGCGAGAGACTCTGAAGCGAGTGGCCGGCGACACTCGCGCCACTATACGGTATGGTTCAGGATCGGGCGTGCTCGCGTGACCGTTGCTCCACAGCTCCACACAGCCGGTCTGGAGCGCTGGAACGCTGTGGCGCTGAAGGCTGGATTGTCACGTGAGTTTGAACAATGTTTAACGCAGGCTCAAGACATTCGGATCATGCTACTGATCAGATTATACCAGAATACACACCGACGGCGGAACGCTCCTCTGAGATAGGAGATCAGACATAGGCAGCCAGCCAGTCGTTAAGCACCACGTGGTTGCCGGGGAGCAAGGGCAGGGTGGCAACCCCGCTGGCGAAGCACTCGGCTGCACCGTGCCCCGGGTAGAGCAAGGCCACCGCCAGGGCGGCCCGTCGCCCGTCCGGCGTGCCGATGGCGCCCAGGTAGCTGTAGGCGTCGGCCAGCGCGTCGGCCGGGGCGCCGCCGGAGGCGTCGAGCCGGTACTTGGCGTCGAGCACGATGAGCTGCAGCGGTGCGCCGGGACGTTCGATCTCAAGTGCCAGATCGGGCACGCGCGTGTGCCGATCCAGCGCAACGAAGGCAGACTGCGAACCGGCTGGTAGCGTCGTCAGCGATGGGTAGCGCGGCTGGTAGCGCAGCCGCGCCAGGGCCCCACCCGGCCGCTCCAGTACCAGCAGGGGGACGTCCTCGGGTAGCCTGAGGCAGCGATCCTCCCCGTCATCCGCCAGCAGGGCCTGGGCAAGCAGGCTGCAGCCGGGGAGCTCCAGCAGAGCCAGGGCCACACGCGCCGCGCACCAGCGCTCGTAGAGCCGTGGCAGCTCGGCGACGGGGATAGCCATGGTCGCTGCGTCCCAGCTGATCTGTGGTCGCCGGCGCAACCGCCGCCAGACGCGGTAGACGACGCGGTACTCAGGGTCGCGCTGCAGGCGCGGGGTGGGGCCACGGTAGGCGCTCAGCGGCGGCACCCCGGCCAGGAACGGTAAGGCGCGCAAGCCGCGTAGCCGCTCGCGGGCGGTGGCCGCCTGCCCCTCCATGGCGGGCGGCAAGCCCCCACTGGCGGTGAGCTGCTCCAGCCGGTGGCCGAGCGTGTCGAGCAGACGCCGCAGCAGGCGGGCCTCGTAGCTATCGTAGCTTGCCTGCGGTGTGGCCACTGCAGCTGCCTCGCGCTCGGGGCGCAGCGCCAGCAGACGCGCGGCATCGCGCAGCCGGCCGAGACCGACCTCGGCCACGCCGGGGTGCAGCCGATCGGGGGGCCGGCGCGCCAGACGCTCGACGGCAGCCGCGAGCCGCTCCAGCTCAACGCCAAACAGGCTGTGCAACTCCTCAGCCGGCGTGGGCAGTGTTTGCTCCACACCGGGCGCCACGGCGGCGCCGCTGGCCCCGCCACGCAGCGCGAAGACCAGGGCTCGCCCGACCCGCTGCAGATCGTCGAGCAACGCGGCGTAGCGTTCCTGGTCGAGCTTGCGCGGCACGACGCGCAGCGTCCGGCGCAACTCCTCGTACCGCCCGTCGGGCCAGCTGGCGCGCAGGCGTAGCTCATAGGCCCCGGCGGCCTGCGGCGCCACCCAGCGCCAGCGCCAGGCCGCATCGCCGGGGCGCAGAAACGGCGTGAGCGGCGCAGCGCCGATCAGCAGGGCGAGCACCGCGCCGGGGGGCGGCAGTGCGCTCAGCTCGACGGCATAACCCTCGGGCAGCGCGGCCTCCGCATCCAGTGGATGGCCGTCGAGCAGCAACTCCATCAGATGTCCTCGGGCTCCAGCCCGGCGCGGTAGTCGGCGCTGAGCCGGTCGAGCAACGCGTCGCGCTGATCATAGAGCCGCTTGAGCGGGCGCGGCGCGGCCGTCGCGAGGGCATAGGCGGTCAGAATCGGCAGCGCCACCGTACTGTCGAGGTAGCAGACCACTGTCCCGGGGAGCTGCTCGGGATCGACTTTGCCCCAGGTCATCGCCTCAGAGGGGGTGGCGCCGGAGAGACCGCCGGTGTCGGGGCGCGCATCAGTGAACTGGATGAAGTAGTCGTGGCCCTTCTCGTCGAGGCCGAGGATCTCCTGGATCTGCGGCTCAGTCTGGAGGATGAAATTCTTGGGCGAGCCACCGCCGGCGATCACCACCGCGCTCTGGCCACCGCTGCGCTTGGCCGCGTAGACGATCGCCGTGGTCTCGTTGACGTCACGCTCCACGTCGAAGCGGCAGCGGTTGCCCGCCAGGGCCAGCGCCGCGACGTTCATACCCAGCGTGCTATCGCCCGGACTGGAGGTGTAGATCGGCACGCCGGCCTCATAGGCCGCGGTGAGGATACTCACATAGCCGCTGCCGAGCGCTTGCTCGCGAGCCTGCGTGTAGCGCCCGAGCTTGTAGTGCAATTCGGCCGTGCCCATGCTGGCCTGGAACTCCTCGGCGCGCAGGCACTCGCGCACGAAAGCGTCGCTCTCCAGCAGCACGTCCTGGTGGAAGAGAATATCGTAGATGCGGATGATGTTGTGCTCGCGCAGCTCGATATCGTTGCTGAAGGGCGTAGAGCCGAACAGCTCGAAACCCAGCGAACGGTGCAGGTCGTGATAGAGATTGGCCCCGGTACTGACGATCCAGTCGACCATACCGGCGCGGATCAGCGGCACGATCGCCGCCGTGCCAAGACCGGTGGGTGTTAGCGCGCCGGAGAGTGTCAGGCCAACCGTCACGTTCGGCTGCACGATGCGGCGGGCGAAGAGCTGGCATGCCTCGCGCAGCCGGGCCGCATTGTAGGCGTACAGGTGCCGGTCCACCAACTCACGGATGCTCAGGTCGCCGCTGATCGGCGTCGGATCGAGTTTGATCCCGTAGCTCATCGTATTCTCCTCTCTCCTACCCGCGCCTGGCTTACCACCACTTGCGGCTCTTAAAGAACAGGCCCAGCCCGATGCCAATGCTGAGCATCAGGCCCAGGGCGAAGGGATAGCCCCAGAGCCAGGCCAGTTCGGGCATATGCGCAAAGTTCATGCCATAGATACCGGCGATCAGCGAGGCGCTCATCAGGATGATCGAGGCGAGGGTCAAGATCTTAACCAGCTGGTTGAGCTGATTGGACTGCAGCGAGAGGTAGCTGTCGAGCGCACTGGAGAGCAGTTCGCGGTAGGTGTCGATGTTATCGGTAACCCGCACCAGGTGGTCGTAGACATCCTGCATGTACACGAGCTCGCCCGGCTTGAAGATCGGCGTCTCCTGGCGGAGCAGCACGTTGAGCACGTCCCGTTCCGGGGCCACGACCCGGCGCAGCAGCAGCAGGTCCTTCTTCAAGCTGAAGATCTCCTCGACCGAACCCTCGCGCTCGCCGCTGAAGATCAGATCCTCCAGGTCCTCGATCCAGTCGATCACCTGGTCCATCAGGGTAAAGTAATCATCAACGATGGCATCAAGCAGGCTGTGCAGGATGCCGCTGACACTGTGGCCAAGCGGCATCGAGGGCAACTGCCAGCGGGCCATGGTCTCGGCCACCTGGTGGACTGGACGGCGGTGGATGGTGACGATGAAACTGCGGCCAACGAAGATGCTGAGCTGGCGCAGGTCAATCTGCGGCTCGCCGTGGTCGGGGTCGTCACGAACCTGGTTGTCAAGGCGCTGCTGCAGGCTGCGGCTATCACCAGCATAGGCGGCGGAGTAGAAGATCAGCAGGTAGTAGCCGCTGTGGCGCTCGATCTTGGGACGCTCGTGCTCGCGCACGGCATCCTCGATCGCCAGGGGATGGAAGCTGAACTCCTGCTGGAGGATGGCCACCTCGTGGTCATCGGGGGCCTCCAGGTCAAGCCAGATCAGCGCCTCCCCGCCATCGAGGTAGGTGCTGATCGCGTCCAGGTCGCTCACCTGGTGAAAGGCGCTGGCCTGGTAGATGTGGAGTGTGTGCATAGGGTTACGCGGCTCATGCCTCCCAGACGAGCAGCGTCGCGTCTTCCACGAGCTCGCCGCCCCCGAGGTAGCCACGCAGGATGCCGCGCACGGCAAAGCCATTGCGCAGCTGGGTCGTCAGCGTCGGGTCGAAGAGCCGCCCGGCTACAACCTCAGCGACATAGGCCTCCACACTCAGCTGTGAGGCGTAGTGGTGGTAGCCGGGCAGCGCGCCGCCGGCAACAATGCCGCGCAGGCCCAGGCGGCGGACGAGGGCTTTGCGCGTATCGTAGAGCATGCTGGAAATGCGCCGCCCGCGGTAGTCAGGGTGGACGCTCATATCCGCGCCATAGAGCCACTCGCCAGCGGGATCGTGGGTGGTGAAGCGATTGGCCCCGGTAATCTCGCGGTAGGTGTGGGGCGCAAAAGCACGGGCGGCGCTGAGGCGCAAGGTGCTGCTCTGCGCAACAACGCGCGCGCCGTCGAGGGCCACGTGCTGGCCCTCGGGAAAAACCTGCAAGTGGGCGGCAAAATCGGCTTCATTCATCCAGTCCTCGGGTGGAACGCTGGGGAAGCAGAGGCGCTGGTGCACGGCAAGCTGTGCGAAGTGCTCGGGGCGGGTAGTGGACAGCTGGATCATACTCGTTCGCAGTGAGGAGGCTGGTACCCCACGCCCGCAGGGTCGCCTGCGCGTGGCGCTGGCGGTGATCGGCGGTCGCCATAGGCGCGGGAGAATCTCTAGCGATGATACGCGCATCCGCCCACGTCGTCAACGCAGCGCGGTGGCATACCAGGGCGACGTCAACGTCCGGTTGATCGTCCACGCCGTGGGCGTCAACGCCCCGGCTCCTGGTGCGCAGGCCACCTGCGTGGCCGGTCGCGCCCGCGCAGGCGGGCGTCGCAGCGGCTAGCCCGCGGCTTCCGTCGCCGGGCGGACGACGTTGACGTGGCCCTGGGTGGCATACGTCTCCAACTGCACGGCGCTGATCAGACCGTCGGTGGTGGCCCGCAGCGTACAGGTATGGCGCGCGGCAATCTGTCCACGCCAGACGCTCTCTTCCAGGGAACGGCCCTCGAGCACGTAGCTGGTCAGAAAGCCCACTGCCAGCCCATCGCCGGCCCCGTTGGTGTCCAGCACCGGCAGGTCGAGCGGGGGCGGCGGGATGACGCGGAAGCCGTCGCGGGTGGCCAGACCCGCCCCCAGGGCGCCGAGGCCCAGCACCACGACCAGCGCGGGGCGACGGGCGAGCAGGGCAGCGGCGAGCGCGGCGGGGGCGTGGTTCACGGCGGAGCAGAAGAGGATGTCGGCGGCGGCAACAAAATCGGCCCGGTACGGGTCGTCGAGCTGGACGATGTCCTGGAGATCGCAGGCGATGGTGAGGCCGAGCTCACGGGCGAGCGGCAACAGCCGACGGGCCCAGTTGGGGAGGTTGACGTGGGCCAGGCGGGCGCCTGCCAGCACCGCGCGACACTGCGCGAGATCCGGTTGGAGCTGCATATGGCCCTTGCCGTCGTAGAAGTTCTTGCGGCTGCCATCGCGGCCCATAAAATTCACACTCCGCGCCGTGCCGGCCGGGTCAACCCAGAGCGCGCGGGTATCCACGCCATCGGCAGCGAGGATCGAGCGGATGTGCCGACCGCCCAGATCGTCACCCACGTGGCCGATGAAGGCGACGCGGCGCCCGAGCGCGGCATAGCCGCGGGCCGCATAGCCGCCGGCCTGGCCGACATAGTCGAGGTTCTCGGTGAAATTGGCCTCCACCGACCAGTCAATCGCCGCGCCGAGCGGATAGATGTTGGTATCGATACCGATGTTGCCGACCACGACAACCTCAGCTGGAGCGGACGCAGTCATCGGGAGCTCCTTTGAGCACAGCTCACGGCTATCAAGCGGGATGGGCAGCAAGGTCGCCGAGAATCCGCCGCGCGATCGTATAGGCCGCCTCGGGGAAGCCGACGCGGGCGGCCTGCTCGCGCATAGCGGCCAGGCGCCCGGGCTGCTGCAGCAGGGCCAGCGCGGTGCGGGCGGCCATCTCGGGCATACGGAGCTGCACGCCCGCGCCTACACCGGTAATGAAGTCGGCGTTCCACTCCTCCTGGCCGAGCAGCGGGTCGATGATCACCAGCGGCGTGCGCCGCGCCAGCACCTCGCTGATGATCAGGCCGCCAGCCTTGGTGACCACCACGTCGCTGGCGGCCACCAGGTCATCGACGAAGTCGATCCGCCCCAGGCGCCGCAGGGCCATCTGCGGCCCGTCGCTCAGGCCGCTGAGCGCCGCGGCAAGCTCCAGATTGCGCCCCGCCACGCTGACGAGGGTGCCGGGCAGCTCGCTCGCCAGCAACTCCTCGGCGATCAAGCGCACGCGCCGCGCCTCGATCCCGCCCCCAAACAGGGTAATCACGGGCCCCGCAGCAGGCAGGCCGTGGCGGGCACGCATCGCGGCAGCCGGCTTCGGGTCGGCAATCTCCAGGTTGATCGGGATGCCGGTCACCTCCAACAGCCGGGCGGGGAGGCCCCGGCGCTCCAGCGCCCAGCGAGTAAAGTCGCTTGGCAAGAAGTAGCGCCGCACCCCGGGCACCAGCCAGCTGCTGTGGGCCAGAAAGTCGGTGACGACAACATAGAACGGCACCTCCAGGCGGCCCTGCTGCTTCCGCAACGTGAGAATGTAGCCGGCAATCGGGTGGGCCGCGACCACGGCGTCCGGCCTGCTCTCCTCGATCAGCCCATCGAGCTGGGTCAGGAACGGCTGGCTCAGCAGACCCATGAGCCGGTTCTGGCGGAAGGCGGTGGTAATCTCGACGTCATCGCTGCGCTCGTAGAGCATGCGGTAGAGCTGTGGTCCATACTCGTTGATCTGGGCCGAGAGGCGCGGGAGACCGACCCGCAGCACGCGACTGGCTTAGGCCAGCACATCTTCGACCCGCGCCTCGGCGCCCAGCCGCCGCAACGCCTCGGCGAGGGCATTCGCTGCGCTGAGGTGACCACTGCCCAGCGACGCCTGGAGGATCAACACACGGTGCATCGGCGTTCCTCTGGCAGTATTCCCGGCACAGCGCGCGCCAGCCGGCCCGCGCGTCGCGCAGCAGGCCGGGCCGGATCTGGCCCACCCTCACGGGTGGTACAATAGCACGTATGCAGCCCCCGCTGATCGCCATCGACGCCAGCCGCATCAGCGTCGCCGAGCGCACTGGCACCGAGCGTTACAGCTACGAGGTGATCGCCGCCCTGGCCCGCATCGATCGCTGGCATCGCTACACCCTCTACACCAACGGGCTTCCCCCCGCCCTGCCGCCGCTCGGCCCCAACGTCACCCTGCGCAGCCTGCCCCTGCCGCGCCTCTGGACCCATGCGCGCCTCGGGCCCGCCCTCGTCCACGACCGGCCTGCCCTGCTCTTCGTGCCGGCCCATGTCATCCCGCTGCTCCACCCAGCGGCCAGCGTGGTCACCATTCACGACCTGGGTTACCTGGCCTTTCCCGAAGCTCACACCGCCCGTCGCCGCCTTGAGCTCGAGCTGAGCACGCGCTGGAACCTGCGCGCCGCGCGCCGGGTGATCGCCATCTCCCAGGCCACCAGGGACGACCTGGTGCGCCAGTATGGCGCCGACCCGGCTCGCGTGGCGGTCGTCCACCATGGAGTGAGCGCCGGTTTTCAGCCGGTGGCCGACCCCGCGCTCCGCGCCGCCGCCCGCGCCCGCCATGGCCTCGACGCGCCCTACTTCCTCTACGTCGGCACCATCCAGCCACGCAAGAACCTGGTGCGCCTGATCGAGGCCTTTGCTCGCGCCGCGGTTCCCGGCATGCTCCTGGCGCTCGCCGGGCGGCGCGGCTGGCTCAGCGCGCCCATCGAGCGCCGAGCTGCCGAGCTGGGCCTTGGCGAGCGGGTCCGCTTCCTCGGCTACCTGCCCGACACCGACCTGCCGGCGCTGCTCGGCGACGCTACCGCCTTCGTCTTCCCCTCGCTCTACGAGGGCTTCGGCATGCCCGTGCTGGAAGCGATGGCCTGCGGCGCACCAGTGCTGACCTCGAGCACCTCGGCGCTGCCCGAAGTGGCCGGCAACGCGGCGCTGCTCGTCGACCCCCACGACACCGCGGCCATGGCCGACGCCCTCGGCCGGCTCGCCGCCGACGAAGCCCTGCGCGCCGAGCTGCGCGCGCGTGGCTACGCGCGTGCCGCCCTGTTCACCTGGGAGCGCTGCGCCCGGGCCACACTCGCCGTGCTGGAGCAGGCGCTGGGCCAGTAGGTCGGCACGGCGCGGGCGGGCGACGACGGCCTGCGCCGCTGCGCATCACCACTCATACCGATTCTGCTTGATGGCAGCGCATTGGGCTCAGTTTCACAGCTCCACAGCGCTCCAGTTCGACAAAGCCCTGTGTGGAGCTGGAGCGCTGTGGAGCTGAGCGGGACAATGCGGGATTGCCAATGCCACGTGGTATCACTCCGCGTGAGGTGTGGAGCCGCTACGGCTCCTGCGACTCCGCCACCTCCGCGTGCACCGTCCGCAGCACGACGGTCACCGGACGGTTGAGCGTGTCGGCCAGGCGTGCCGCGAGATCCTGAACCGGCTTCAGCTCGCCGCTGCCCTCGACCGCGGCAACGACCTGCCGGCCGTTGACGTTGACCACGAGCACATCATAGGCAGTGTCCTCAAGCCAGTTCGCCACGGTGACCGTCGCGCGCCTGGTGTCGTTCGCGCTCTGAATGGCGCGATAGCTGGTCACGGAGAGCGGCAGCGCCACGATCAAGATGCCTGTCGTGAAGATGGCGAAGCCGTGCCGGCGGAGCTTCGCTTGCTGCGGGGTGCGCGCCACCGTGCCGAGGCCCAGGGCGACAAAGACCATACCGCCCGCCAGCAGGATGGCGAGGAAGTTGGTCAGGAACAGCAGCAGTGCCCCCATGGCCGGGCCGTACTGCCCCTGCTCCAGGGCAATGCCCACGACGCAGAGCGGAGGCACCAGCGAGATGGCAATGGCGACGCCGCCGATCGAGTCGGCGATCTCGGCGCGCGAGGTGATGAAGGCCCCGGCTGCACCCGCACCCAGGGCGGTGAGCAGCGCGAAGAGATTGGGATTGATGCGCGAGGCGATTTCGCCGTTGCCCGTGAATGAGATCGCTACCTCAGGGACGATGGCAGCCAGCAGGTACGAACAGGCGGTCACGGTCACGACCCCGACAATGACGAGGGCCAGGGCGCGCAGCGCGCGCGGCAGCGAGCCCATCACCACCGCCGCGGTCGTCGCCATGATCGGTCCCATCAGGGGCGCGACGATCATCGCGCCGATCACGGTCGCCGTCGAGTCGGAGAGCACGCCATAGGTGGCGATCACCGTGGCGAGCACGAGCAACACGAAAAAGTTGACCAGCCGCCGTCGGACCAGTGGGCCCTCGATGAAGAGTTTGTCCTCGAAAACCGGCAGATAGTCAGGGTCGAAGCCCGACCTGGTAGACCGGGCCGGCTGCACGGTCTGCGCCATGGTTCCTCCTCGGCAACAGAAGGGTTGCTGGCCCGAAGAAGGTCTGGGACGACGCTCCAGCGGGTGGTTGGGGCGGTTGCCCCAACCACCGGCCCCCCCGACCACCTGGCCTATGCCGGGCGCCGGGCGCTGATCGCGCAACTGGTGACCCGCCCCTCAAGCTGCTGCACGACCTCATCGGGCAGCCCGACCAGCATCTCGGAGCCCTGCGCCCGCAGGTCGGCGCTGGTGTAGCGCTGCGTTACCTCCAGGCTGATCTGCTCGAAGCCCGCCGCCTCCAGCAGGGTGTGGTACTCCGTCGTGCTCAGCGCGCCAGCAAAGCAGGCCGCCCAGCTCAGCGCCGCGCGCACCGCGGCCTCACTCACCGGCAGGTTGCTCAGCTCGCCGTCGAACACGATATCGGAGACCGCCAGGCGCCCACCCGGCTTGAGCACCCGGAAGGCATCAACCAGCACCTGGCCCTTGTCCGGCACAAGGTTGATCACACAATTCGAGATGATCACATCAACCGACTGGTCGGGCAGCGGGATGGCCTCGATGTCGCCCTTAAGGAAGGCCACATTGGTGGCGCCGGCCTTCTCGGCGTTGCGTCGCGCAACCTCAAGCATGGCATCCGTCATGTCAAGCCCGTACACGAAGCCGCCCGGCCCCACGCGCTGAGCCGCCAGCAGCACCTCCAGCCCCCCGCCGGAACCCAGGTCGAGCACCACTTCACCAGGGCGCAGGCTGGCCAGGGCCAGCGGATTGCCGCAGCCGAACGAGGCGGTCACCACCCCCTCGGGCAGCGTCGCCAGCGCCTCGGCGCCGTGCAAGGCCAACTCGGTGCTTGTCGCACAGCAACTGCTCGCCGCCGGCCCACAGCAGGGCTCCGCTGCCGCCGCCTTGATCGCGTTCCCATAGTGTTCCTGCACGGCGGCCTTGATCGTGGTCGGGTCAGACATCGGCTGACTCATCGTGTTACTCCTCGCTTACACGTCACGCACCATGGCGATCTCATCGCAGCGGTCCTGTTTGAAGCAGGTGGCGCAATCTTGCCAGATCTTGTGCGGGAGCCGCAGCTTGGGCACCTCGCGGAAGCCGAGCCGGCTGAAGAAGCCCACCTGCAAGGTGAGCGTGAAGAGCGTGTGGATCCCCAGCCCGCGTGCCTCGTCGAAGAGCGGCTCGACCAGCCGGCGCCCCAGGCCGTGACCCTGGAAGTCCGGGTGGACGGCCAGGCTCACGACCTCGGCCAGGTCGGCCCAGGTGATATGCAGCGCAGCGCAGCCGACCACCTCGCCCTCGGCGTCGGCCACATTGAAGGTGCGCACCCGGTTGTAGAGCTGGTCCATGGTCTTGGGCAGCATATCGCCCCGGGCGGCGTAGTAGTTGATCAGTTCGTAGAGCCGCGGCACGTCATCCACCCGGGCGCGACGCACCGCAACCACGGCGCCGGGGCGCGCCTGGAGTTGCGGCAGCGTGACGGGCGGCTGGTAGAGCAGGCTAGGCATCGATGAGCTCCCGCCAGCGGGCACACTGCTCGCTCACCCGGATCGGCGCCGTGCCGCCGAGACTATCCTTGCGCGCCACACTGCGCGCGAAGTCGAACACCGAGTAGATCGCGGCGTCCAGGTCGGGCTGGATCGCCTGATACTCGGCCAGCGGCAGGTCACGCAGGGCGACCCGCAGCTCCAGGGCGCGCCGCACCAGGCGACCGACCTTGCCATGGGCCTCGCGGAAGGGCACACCGCGCCGCACCAACTCATCGGCCAGGTCGGTGGCGAGCATGGCATCGTCGAGCGCGGCGGCCATGCGCTCGGGTCGCACCGCCAGGGTTGCGACCGCCCCGGCAGCGACTTGAAGGCCCAGTTCGAGCGTATCAACGCTGTCGAAGAAGGGCTGCTTGTCCTCCTGCATGTCCTTGTTGTAGGTCAGCGGTAAGCCTTTCAGCATGGTCAGCAGGGCCACCAGGTTGCCTACCAGTCGTCCGCTCTTGCCGCGCAGCAACTCCATGCTATCAGGGTTTTTTTTCTGCGGCATCAGACTTGAGCCGGTACTGTAGGCGTCGTCAAGCTCGACGAAGCCGAACTCGGCGCTGCTGTAGAGGATCAGGTCCTCGGCGAGCCGGCTCAGGTGCACCCCGCTGAGCGCGAAGGCGAAGAGCAACTCGACTACGAAATCGCGGTCGGCCACCGCGTCCAGCGAGTTACCGGCCACGGCGTCGAACTCGTCCAGCGCCTCGGTCAGCCGCTCCCGTTCGATGCCGAGGCTATTGCCGGCCAGGGCGCCAGCGCCCAGGGGCAGGGTGCGCGTGCGCGTGGTAGCGTCATCAATGCGCTGCCGATCTCGCTCGAACATCTCGAGGTAGGCCAGGCACCAGTGGCCGAAGGTGATCGGCTGTGCCCGTTGCAGGTGGGTGTAGCCCGGCATCAGCGTGGCCACATGTTGCTCGGCCTGCGCCAGCAGGGCCAGTTGCAGCCCCCGCAGGCCGTGGCGCACCTGCTGCGCCGCCTGGATGGCGAAGAGCCGGAAGGCGGTGGCCACCTGGTCGTTGCGGGAACGCCCGGTGTGCAACTTCAGCGCCGGCTCGCCCACCAGCTCAGACAGCCGTCGCTCCACTGCGGTGTGGATGTCCTCATCGCCCTCGGCGGGCACGAAGCGCCCGTCGGCGAACTCGCGCCGCACCAGTTCAAGGCCCTGCGCCAGGCGCTCGTGCTCCGCCACGCTGATCAGCCCGGCCTCCTTCAACGCCTCGGCCCAGGCCAGGCTACCGCTGATGTCTGCCTCAGCCAGGCGCACGTCGAAGGCAAACGAGTCGTTGAAGCGGCGCATCGTCTCCGCCGTCGGCGCCGCGAACCGGCCACCCCACAGTCTGTGTTCCATGGCTTTGCTCTATGTCCGATACTCCGCATTAATCGCCACGTATGCGGGGCTGAGGTCGCAGGTCCACACGGTCGCCTCACCCGTTCCCAGGCCCAGGTCGGCCTCGATCGTCACCTCGGGGACATTGAGCAGGTCACTGGCGGCCCGTTCGTCGAAGGGCAGCGGCAGGCCGCCCTCCAGCACGCGCATGCCGCCGAAGTGCAGCACCACCCGCGCCGGGTCCACCTCGGCCCCGCTGTAGCCGATCGCACAGAGCACGCGGCCCCAGTTCGGGTCGGCGCCGTAGAGAGCCGTCTTGACCAGCGGTGAGCGGGCCACGGCCATTGCGGCCAGCTTCGCCTCGGCATCACTCATTGCCCCGCGCACAGTGATCGTCACAAAGCGGGTCGCGCCTTCACCATCGCGCACCACCGCGTGGGCCAGCTGCCGGCAGACGGCCGTCAGCCCGGCGACGAAGGCGGCATAGGCCGGGTCAGCCGGATCGCTGATCGGCGGGGCGGAGGCGGCGCCATTGGCCAGCACCAGCAGGGTGTCGTTGGTACTCGTATCGCCATCAATGCTGATACTGTTGAAGCTGCCCGCGACCGCCTCGCGCAGCGCCGCATCGAGCAGGGCGGGTGGAAGCGCCGCATCGCTGGTCACCACACTGAGCAGCGTGGCCATGTTCGGGTGGATCATCCCGGCGCCCTTGGCCATCCCGCCGATGACGATCGTCGCGCCGCCGGGCAGGCTGACCTGGGCAGCCACGTGCTTCGGGCGGGTATCGGTGGTCATGATCGCCCGGGCCGCCGCCGGGCCATTGGCGGCAGCGAGGCGCCCCGCCGCCACGCGAATGCCGGCAAGGATCTTCGCCACCGGCATCGGCACACCGATCGTGCCAGTCGACATGACAAAGGCGCTGTCGGCGGGCAGGCCGAGCGCCGCCTCAGTGGCGCGGGCCATGGCCAGCGCCGCCGCGTCGCCATCGCTGCCGGTGCAGGCGTTGGCGTTGCCGGCGTTGATCACCACCGCCTGCACGCCCCCGGCGTTGCGACCAAGCAGCGCCATGTCGTACAACACGGGCGCCGCCTTGACCCGATTGGTCGTGAAGACCGCCGCTGCCGCCGCCGGACGATCGCTCACCAGCAGCGCCAGGTCGTCACGGTCGGCATATTTGATGCCGCAGGCGGCCGTCGCCGCGCGCCAGCCCGCTGCGCTGGCGGCATGGCCAGCTTCGAGGAACGTCACGTGCATCTACTCCTCCGTAGGCACCGGGGTGGCGGGGTGACCGTCGCCCGTGAGCTCAGTATCCTCCCAGCGCAGCGACTCGATCGCGCCGATGTCGTGGAGGTGGGCGATGTCATTGTAGCTGTTGAGGCGCCAGAGGTCGCGGGCGCGCCGGTTCACATACTCCCAGTGGGTGATGCTCGTGTTGCGGGTATGGAAGTCGGTGGGCGGGAGCACCAGGCTCGGCATCTGGAAGAAGTGGATGAACGAGCAGTCGACCACGCCGCCGTGGCAAACGATGACGATCGTCTTGCCTGCGTGCTCGCTGGTGATGCGCGTGAACGCCCGGCCCACCCGGAGGGTGAATTCGCCCCAACTCTCGCCGCCGGGGGCGATCGGGCGCAGCGGCTCGGCGTCAAAGTTGGGCACGCCAAAGCGCGACCAGGCCTCCTGGTTGGTCATGCCGTCGGCCTCACCGATGCGCAACTCCTGCACATCGTCATCGAAGATGATCGGCAGGCCCAGGGCCGGCTGGATGATCTCGGCAGTCTGGCGGGCCCGGGGCAACGTACTGGCGATCAGCACGTCGGCCTGCAACTCGCCGCGTGCCAGCCGGTCACGCAGCCGCTCGGCCTGGGCCACGCCACGGGGCGTCAGGCCCTGATCGCCGCGCATGCCGGCGACGATCGGCTTGACGTTCGCCCATGCCTCGCCGTGCCGAATGAGGTAGAGATGTGTCATGGTGGGTGTCCCGTCGGAACGCAGCCGCGCCGTTACTTCATCAGCGCCTGCACCTTGATGCTCAGCCCATAGAGCTTGATAAAGGCCTCGGCGTCCTGCTGGTTGTAAACCATGTCGGGGCCGAAGGTGGCCAGATCCTCATTGTAGAGTGAGAAGGGCGAGCGCCGGCCAACGACGATGATGTTGCCCTTGTAGAGCTTCATGCGCACCTCGCCCGTCATGGTGCGCTGGGTCGTACGCACGAAGGCGTCATAGGCCTCGCGCACAGGGGTGAACCAGCGCCCGTTGTAGACCAGGTCGGCGTAATCGAGCGCGATGCGGTCCTTGGCGCGCATGGTCTCTTTGTCGAGCACGATACTTTCGAGCTCGCGATGGGCGGTGTAGAGCAGGCTCCCACCGGGCGTCTCATAGACGCCGTGACTCTTCATGCCCACCAGGCGGTTCTCCACCAGGTCGACGCGGCCCACCCCGTGGCGCCCGCCGATGGCATTGAGCCGCTCCACCAGCTCGACCAGGCCGAGCCGCTCGCCATTGACCGCGACCGGGACACCCTGCTCGAAGGCCAGCGTGAGGTACTCGGGGGTATCGGGCGCTGCCTCGGGGCTGGCGCTGATCTGGAACATATCCTCCTCAGGCTCATTCCAGGGGTCTTCGAGCACGCCACCCTCGTGGCTGAGGTGCCAGAGGTTACGGTCGCGGCTATAGATCTTCTCGGCGGTAGCGGTGACGGGCACATGGTACTCGGCGGCGTAGTCCAGCGCATCCTGGCGGCTGCGGATGCTCCACTCGCGCCAGGGGGCGATGATCTTGAGCCGCGGGTTGAGCGCGAAGTAGGTGAGCTCGAAGCGCACCTGGTCATTCCCTTTGCCAGTGGCGCCGTGGGCGACGGCATCGGCCCCCTCGGCCTCGGCCACCGCCACCTGGTGTTTGGCGATGATCGGGCGGGCGAAGGAGGTGCCGAGCAGGTACTTGCGCTCATAGATCGCGCCGGCCTGCATGGTCGGCACGATGTAGTCGCGGATGAACTCCTCGCGCAGGTCGCGCACGATCAGCTTGCTGGCACCGCTCTTGAGCGCCTTCTCCTCCAGCCCCGCCAATTCCTCCGCCTGGCCCAGGTCGGCGCAGAAGCAGATCACCTCACAGCCGTAGTTCTCACGCAGCCACGGCACGATCACCGACGTATCCAGGCCGCCCGAATAGGCCAGCACCACTTTGTTGACATCACCCTTCGCCATCACGCACCTCGCTGCTCACACTGCATCGTCCACCGGGTCCACCGGCGCCCACAAAAAGGGCCAGCCTGCCCTCTGGCAAAGCTGGCCTGCGGCCGAACGGCGAACAAGCACGGCTAGCCAGGGCACAGGGCTGGCTGGCGACGGGGACGACGGCGGGCAAGGGCCGCTCCGCCCCGCACCTGCGCTGTTCGCCACATCTGCCTGCTGTACGCTGTGCTGGCCATCCGCATCATACTCCGCCCCGGGAAATACCACGCTGCGGAGTATAGCATAGCCCCCCGCCAGCGTCAACGCACCCGAACAGGGGGACGCCTGGCTGTCAGCGACGGCAGCGTCGCACTTCGAGTATACTACCCACGCCTGTGGCCAGGCCTGCTAGCCGCTCGTGGGACTCTGGCGGACGGCCCGCAGCGGCGAGCTCTGTCGCGGAGCGCCTGCCACGTATGCTGATCACTACCGCATGACCGCCCCCGCCCATCCTGCGCATCGCCCTCACCGGCGCTACACGCGCGCCCTGGCCCTGATCACTGCCCTGGCTGTGGCCTTCCGGCTCTGGTTCTGGGCCTGGCAGGCGCCGGCCGGCGCCGTGCAACCCGGCGACCCCGAGGAGTACTATCGCGCCGCACTGCATATCCTGCAGGGCGGCTACCACGATACGGGCAAGTGGCTGCGGCCACCGCTCTACCCGGCCTTCCTCGCGCTGATGTTTGCGCTGGCCGGCGTCGATGTGCGCTGGGCGCTGCTGGGCCAGGCCGTACTTACCGGGGTAGGCGTGCTGGCCTTCGCCTGGTTCGCGCGCCGCCTCTTCGCAAGCCGCGCCGCCGGGCTGATCAGCGCGGCGATCGCCGCCAGCTTTGTGCCGCTCGCCAGCTTCGGCAGCGTGCTCTTCGCCGAGGCGCTCTTTGTGGTGCTGATCATGCTGGCCCTGACCCTGCTCGACGGGGCCATCACCACGGGCGGCTGGCGTCGGGCCCTGCTCGCCGGTGGCGCGCTGGCCCTCGCGGCGCTTACCCGCGCCGTGGCGCTGCTGTTCGTGCCCATCGCCGCGCTGCTCGTGCTCTTCCTCGCGACCCGCCCGCCACGCGCCGGCCCGGCGGCCCGCCTCAGCCCGCCGCTGGCGCTCATCCTTGGCGCGACGCTCGTCATCGGCCCCTGGACGCTGCGCAACTACCTGGTTCACGACCGGCTCATTCTCGTCGATACCAACGGCGGTATCAGCATGTGGTACGGCACCGTGCGCAGTGAGGAGGACCGCCGCGCCGGCGAGGCGGCGATCTTCAGCCTGCCCAACCTGGCCGACCGCCAGGCCCTCGCCGTGCGCATGACCGTCGAGCGCATGCGCGAGGACCCGGCCCTGTTCCTCAACCGCGTGCGTTTCAAGCTGGCGTCGCTCTTCCTGCTGCAGTCACGCAGCTTTGCCGTGGGCGACGTGGTGACGATCAGCCCGCGCGATGAGCAGATCGCGCTGAGCGCCGGCGAGAACCCGCGCCCGCTCAGCCTGCTGGCCGACCTGCAGTATGTGCTGATCATGCTCGGCGGCATCGCCGGGCTCTGCTTTGCACCAGCGTGGCGCCGCGCCACACCCACCGTCGCCTGGTTCGCCTTCGGCGTGGCGCTCTCAGCGATCACCGTGGCCCATCATCGCCTGCGTCTGCCCCTGGTCGGCGTGCTCGTGCCGTTCTGCGCCTACGCCCTCTGGCGCCTGCCGGCGGCCCTGCGCGCGCTGTGCCGCGGCCCGGGGCGCACGGCCCTGCTGCGCGCCGGCGTGATGCTGCTCGGCTGGCTGCTCTTCTTCAGTTTGATCGTCAGTATGCGTTATGTTACCTGGGCGCAGGCCGAGCGCAGCGCCGTCGCGGGACGCCAGGCCCTGGCCCGTGGCGATCTTGTCGCCGCCGAGGCTGCCTTCCGCGCTGCCCGCGACGCCGACCCGGCCAACTCACTGCGCCCGATCGCCCTTGGCGACCTGGCCTTCGCCCGCGGCGATCTGCCTGCCGCGGCTGGCTGGTTCGCCGAGGCCAGCGCCCTTGAGCCACGCAGTCTCTACGCCCTGGCGATGGAGAGCTGGCTCGCCACGCTGCGCGGCGACGCCGCCAGCGCTGCGGCGGCCCAGGCCCGTATCGCCAGCTTTGGCCGCGACACCAACGACTTCTACTGGTGGGCATGGAACGCCACCCCTACCGCCGCCCCCGCGCGCCTCGTGCCCGGCGACGCGACGGCCATCGGCCACTTCCTCGGCTTCGCCCCCGCCAGCTCCGACCTGCCCACGGGGCGCTGGACGCTCGGGACGGCATGGCTGCGCCTCGGAGGCTGCGGCGAGGCGCGTCTGCTGCTGCGCGGCCCCACCGGACGGCCCGTCTCGCTGCGCGCTGCCGGCCAGGAGCGCACGCTCACCCTCAGCGGCGCCGACCAGTGGGTCGCGCTGCCGTCTGATGCCCAGGCGTGCGACCCCGCCAGGCCGCTTGTCGTCAGCATCCAGAGCCCGACCGGGTTGCTCGACCTGGAGCGGGCGCCCTGGTACACCGGCGTGGCCGTACTGGCCGCCGAGCGGGGGCCATAGGTGCGATCAGATTCCACAACACGACCGCGCTGGCTCACGCACACCCTCGCCCTGGTGGGCTACAGCCTGCTGGCGCTGATCGTCACCTACCCCATGCCGCTCCACCTCGGCACACGGATTATTGCCAACCAGCCCGGCCAGGTAGACGGCTTTCTGGGCATCTGGAACGTCTGGTGGACGGCACACGCCCTCACCACGGGGCAGAGCCCATTCGTCACCCCGCTGCTCTTCCATCCCCAGGGCCTCGACCTCTTCTGGCAGACGCTGAGCCTGCCGCAGGGCCTGCTGGCCCTCCCGGTCACCCTCGGCGCTGGCCCGCTGCCGGCCTACAATCTGCTGATCCTGCTCAGTTTCATCCTCGGCGGCTACTTCAGCTTCCTCTTCATCAGCTACGCCCTGTGCAACGAGGCCGACCCGCGCGCCACCACCCTGGCCGCTTTCATCGGCGGGGCCGTCTACGCCTTCGCCCCGTTCCACATGCAGAAGGTGCTCGACGGCCAGCTCGAGGTGGCCTCGGTCCAATGGCTGCCACTCTGGGCGCTAGCCAGCCTGGCCCTGCTCGAACAGCGCCGCTGGCCAATGGCCCTGCTCAGCGGAGCGGCGCTGCTCTGGGTTGGCCTCGGCACCTGGTACTACGGCCTCTTCGCCCTGATCGCCAGCGGGCTCATGGCCCTGCTCTGGGCGCTCCCCGGCAGCGAGCCACCAGCCCCCAGGAACACGGCAGACGCCACACGGCCATCGGGTACGACCACAGGCGTCGTTCGTGTCACGAGGTGGCCTACACACGCGCGCCGTGGGCGTAACCGTCTCGGCTACGAGGAGCAAAACCGGCCTACGCCGGCTTCGCAGGCCAGCGCCCGCGCCTTCAGCCGCCGGGTAGCGCGTGGCAGAGCAAGATCCAACTGGCCTACTATCAGCGATTGGCTATCGGCTATCTCCCTCTCCACACTGCTCTGGGGCCTCACCCCGATCGCCATCTGGTTCCTGGTGATGGCTCCGCGCCTGCTCAGCCTGATGCGCATCGGCGATACACTGCTCGGCGACGCGCGGGGCGAGCAGCAGGCCTACGCCGACCTGATCGCGTTCTGGCTGCCCAGCCCGAACCACCCCCTCTGGGGACCCGCAGTGACCAGCTTCTACGAGCGGTTGCACCCCGGCGAGATCCTCTGGAACGTGGCGATCGGCCTCGTCGGCACGGTCCTGGCACTCTATGGCGTGGCGCTGACCTGGCGCCGTCACTGGCGCTGGCTGGCGCTTGGCCTGTTCGCCGGGGCGATGGCCCTCGGCGCCGAGATCTTCATCTTTGGCTGGAATACTGGCGTGCCCGGCCCCTACGCACTGATCCGTGACCTGCCCGGCGTACGCTCGAGCCACCGGCCCAACCACTTCGTGCTGATCAGCATCCTCACCACGGCGCTCTTCGCCGCCGCCGGGGCACGGGCGCTCCTCGTGCGCACGGGCCGCGCAGCCCCGGCACTCGCAGCGGCCCTCGTGGCGGCGCTGATCGCGATAGACGGCTGGGCCGGCGCGCTGCCACTCTACCAGCGTGCCATGCCCGCGCCCTACCTGCATATGCCCGCGCCCGATGGTGCGCTGCTGCCCGTGCCGCCGCATATCAACTTCTCCAACAGCGAGAACCTCTGGTACCAGACCCGCCACCACTGGCCGATCATTGGCGGCTTCATCGGGCGCGAGCCGCCCTATCCGCTCGCCCGCTACGCGCCGGGGATCAAAGAACTGCGCTTTGGCCAGGTTGAGCGCGACGACATCCTTAGCCCCGGCTGGCCCGCGCTTGCCCGCGAGACCCTCGCCGCTTATCAGATACGTTATGTCATGTTTCACCATCGCTCCATGGGCTCGCCGCTGCCGCGGATGCGTGAGATCATCGCCGAGATGGGCCTCAGCGCAAGCTACCGCGACGACCTGATCACCATCCACCCGGTGCCCGTGCCGGCGACGCCACGCCCGCTGGCCTACCTCGGCCCCGGCTGGGGCAACCTGGAACGGGGCGAGGACGGCACCCGCTGGCGCTGGATGGGCGACACCGCCGAGCTCTACCTGCTCAACCCCACCGGCGCCCCCCGTCCCGTGCGCCTGACGCTTGACCTCGAGGCCTACACCCACCCTCGTATCCTCAGCGCGCGCCTCGGCGACGGCCCGCCCTTCAGCCTCGCGGTCAGTCGCGCACGGATGCAGCGCAGCCTGCAGCTCATCCTGCCGCCCGGCGAGACTGTGCTATACTTAGATGCCCCGGCGGACTCGCCGCCGGGCCAGCCCACGCGCCGGCTCAGTCTGGCTGTCCTGGGCATCAGCATCGAGTAGGTTCGCAGCAGCGGACGTGCCCCTGCCGTGCATAGCGGAGCAGCCCGAATCCTATGACGGCAACGATCGAGATGGCGGCCGAGCGCCGCCCCGGACGCCCCATCCGCCTCGGGGCCTGGCGCACCGTCGCCTACGAGGTGGCACTGAACGGCTGGCGCATCCTGCGCGAGACGGTCAACGATTTTAGCCTCTGGCGCCTCATCGAGTACCCCTGGGCCACCCGCACCCTCGACCTCCGCCGTGGCGACCTGGTGCTCGACCTCGGCTCGGGCACCTCGTCCTTTCCTCATATGCTCGCCAAAGAGGGCGTCGATGTGGTGGTGCTGGAGCTAGACGCCGAGCGGGTGCGCTGGCAGCGCGCTAAGCGCCGGGCGACCGCACGCCCCGGTGATGGCCGCTTCTTCCCGCTTGTCGCCAGCGCCACGCACATGCCCATCCGCGACGGCAGCGTCCTGCGGGTGGCCGCCGTCTCCTCACTGGAACACATCCCCGACGATGTGGCCGTTGGCCAGGAACTGGGGCGTGTCCTCGCCCACGGCGGCGTGGCCGCACTTACCCTGCCCTTTACCAGCAACGAGCGGACCAGTTTCTTCGCGGGTATCAGGAACTTCGTGCCGGTGGCGCGCAACACCTTCGTGCAGGAGGGCAAGCCTGGCTCGTTCTTCCGCTTCTACACCGCGGAGGACCTGGAGCGGGTCTACGCCCGCCCCGGCGGCCTGCTGATGAGCCCGCTAGCGGGCTTTGGGCGCTCCCTCCTCAACGGACGCTACCACGAGACCCGGCTCACCCGCTACTGGCGCCGCTTCGTGCTCAAGGATCTGCTGCTGGCCCTCCTTGTGCATCCCCTCGAAGCACGCTTTGACCGGAGCGACCCGCTCTACGTGATGTTTACCCTCCGTAAGCCGTGAGCTCCGAGTCGCACGACGCGCTGCAACCCGAGCACCGCCCTGGACTGGCCAGCGCCACCTGCGCAGCGGCTCAGCCCCGGGTCCAGGCAAGCTCCACCGCACATCGGCGCAACTGGGCCATGACTGCGACCCTGCTGATCCTCGCTGTCGCCGGGCTGGTCCTCATCGGTCGCCTGCGCGCCCCCACGGTGATCCCCCTGGCGGCTGACGGTCTTAACCCTGGCCCGGCCTTCCTCGACGGGGTCTACGGCCCCGAGCAGCACCCCGATGGCTATACCTTCCGCTGGACCGGCGAACGCGCCCTCGTGCAGCTGCGCGGCGCCTTCTACGCTGCGCCCGCCTACCTGGCCGAGCTACGCCTCCGCGCCGAGCATCCGGTCACGCCCCAGCCGCTCGTCCTGCTGGTCGGTGGCCAACCTGTGGCTAGCGTGACGCCCGAAACACGCTTTCGCACCTACCGGCTGCTGCTCGGCCAGGGCAGCGGCGACGGCGCCGAGCTCTGGCTCGCGCTCCAGACACCGACCTTTGTCGCCTCGGAGAACCCGCGTTCACTCGGCGTGCAACTCACCGACGTGGCGCTACGCCCGGTCACTCGCCCCGACCTGGCTGGCGCCGCTATGGCTGTACTCGGCGTGCTCACGCTCTGGGGCCTGCTGCGCGCCGCCGGGCTGGCCTCACGCGATGCGACCGCCCTGGCCGGCATGGCCGGGCTGGGAATGGCAGCGCTGGCGGTACTCAACCGTCCCGCGGCCCTGCCCTTCAGCTGGCTGACCGCCCTGGCCCTCGCCGGGGTGCTGCTCGCCGCCCTGGCCGCCCGTCCGCTGGCCGCCCGGCTCGGCCTGGCCGCCCTGGCGCTGCTGATCACCGCGGCGGCGCTGATCTGGCCCGCCTGGCTCTCCGACGATGCCTTCATCTCCTTCCGCTACGCCCAGAACCTCGTCCAGGGCCACGGCCTGGTCTACAACCCTGGCGAGCGGGTCGAGGGCTACACCAACTTCCTCTGGACAATCATGGCCGCCGCGGTGCTGCGGCTGGGCGGCGACCTGGTGCTCTGGAGCCACGCCACCGGCGTGCTGATCGGCCTGCTGATCGCGACCGGCACCTATGTGGTCGCCAGGCGGCTGATCGACACCGCCTGGGCGCTGGTCGCGGCGCTGATCGTGGCCACCAGCCAGAGCCTGCTGCTCTACACCGCCCGTGGCTCGGGCCTGGAGACGGGCCTGTTCACCCTGCTCGTGCTCGCCGGCGGCGGCTGCTACCTCGCGGCGCTGCGCGCGGCTCCAGCGCCGGGCGCGTTTGGCCTCGCCGGGCTGCTCTTCGCCCTGGCAGCGCTGACGCGGCCCGAGGGCGTGCTCGTGCTTGGGCTGACGGGGCTCCACCTGCTCGGCTGGCTGCTCTGCCAGGGGTCGGAAGGCAGCGGAACTGCCGTTGGAGTTCCCGTGCCAGCGCCCCTGTCATTCCGAGCGCCGCGAGGAATCTTCCGTCCTCGTGGCTGGAAGACCCCGCGCGGCGCGTACCCTGCCCCTCGACAAGCTCGGGAGCCGCGGAGCCGAAGGGTGGACCCTGCCCCTCGACAAGCTCGTGAGCCGCGGAGCCGAAGGGCGCGCGGTGACAATCAGCTCCAGCCTGCCCAGCATGCGAACAACAACGGTAGGACGATCGGCTCTCGGCTCTTGTCGCTCTACGTCTTCACCGGCGCCTTCCTCATCGTCTATCTGCCCTACTTCGCCTGGCGCCTCAGCTTCTACGGCGACCTGCTGCCGAACACCTTCTATGCCAAAACCGGCGGCGGCCTGCACCAGGTGCAGCGCGGCCTGGCCTACGCCGGCGGCTTCGCACTGACCCTCGGCGGCCCGTTGCTGCTGGTGATCCTGGCGCCCTGGCTGCGCGGCTGGCGCGCGGCCCTGGGCTCATGGCGCGGCTATGCGCTGCCGCTAACGCTCGTCTATAGCGCCTACATCATCGCCATCGGCGGCGACCACTTCCGCGGCGAGCGCTTCTTCGTGCCGCTGATCCCCTGGATCGCCATCCTGCTGGCCGACGGCCTGGTCACCCTCCTCACGGCGCCACGTACCGCGCAATGGCTCGTCCGGCCACTGCTGGCCCTCGGGCTGGCGGCCGGAGCGCTGGCCGCCCTGGTGCGCACCGCCCCACTCGACACGACGATCCGCGGGCTGGACGAGAGCGTCTGGATCTGGCGCGAGATCGGCTGGTGGATGGCCGACCACACCCCGCCGGAGGCGAGCATCGCCGTGGCCGGCGCGGGCGCGATCGCCTTCTATGGCCAGCGCACCACCATCGACATGTACGGCCTCACCGATCGGCACATCAGCCGGTTGGCGATGGCAGGAATGGGACAGGGGGTCGCCGGTCACGAGAAGCGCGACCCGGCTTACATTCTTGACCAGCGCCGCCCCGACTACATCCCGCGCATCTGGGATGACTACTTCGGTGGAGCAGCGACGCTCGAACCACGCTACCGGCTGATCAGCGTTCGCACCCGCTCGGGGCGCAGCCTGGAGCTCTGGGAGCGGCAGCCGTGAACTGTTATCCGCCCCACACCGTTATCTCAGGTAACCCTCAGGTTGGAGCCGCAACCTTTCTGGATTGTCATCCGTTATAGCTATAACCCATCACTGGACCAGGCATGCCAGCAGCACGCTCGCTTGCGCGCTGACCGTGATGGGCCGAGGAACCATGCGCGTTCTCTACTGCATTCCGCGCTACGACAGCGCCGCGATGGGCAATCGCATTCACAGCGAGCTGATCGCGGCCTGGCGTCGTGCTGGCGTCGAGGCCGAGGTGCTCAGCCTTGACGCTGGGATCGCCACGCGCACGACGACGGTCGAGGAGGGCGTGGTCGTCCACCGGCTTCCGGTGAGCGCAGGCGCCCCGCTGAAGGTCGCCAACCGCGTTGTGGCAGCCCTCCTCCCCTATCCCTACCTGGCCGGGGCCGCCCTCCACTTCCAGCGCCTGCTCCGCCAGTGGCGCTATGACCTGGCGCACATCGAGACGGCCTTTCCGCTCGGGCTGGTGGCAGCACTGGGTGCGCGCCAGTACGCGCCGCCGCTGGCCATCACCCTGCCCGGGGCCGACATCATGGCCGAGCCCGAGTACGACTACGGCTACGGCCGCTTCCGTGCGGTGCGCGCCCTGCTGCCCTGGATCTTCCGCCGGGCTGCCGTGCTGCGCGCCGACTCACCCCAGATCAAAGAACTGGCCGTGCGTCTCGGCGCAGACCCGCGTAAGGTGACGGCCATCCCCTACAACATCACTGCCGACAGCTTTCCACCAGCGGGCGCGTTGAGCACGTTCCGACGCGACTGCCGCGCACGCATCAGCGAGCGCCATCACCTCGACCCCACACGGCCGATCGTGGTCAGCCTGAACCGGCTGCATCCGTTCAAGGGCATCGCCTACCTGGTGGATGCCGTCCCCCACCTGCGCCGACGCGGCAGCGCGCCCCAGGTGCTGATCGTCGGCCCCAGCCGCGCGACCCCGCGCTTCGGCGACTATGGCGCCTACCTGCGTGCCCGGGCCGACGCTGCCGGGGTGGGCGCCGACGTCCAACTCACCGGCGGCATTCCCCACCCCGAGGCGATCAGCTACCTCGCCGCCGCCGATGTGGTGGTTGTCCCCTCGGTGGCCGAGTCGTTCAGCCGCGTGGTGGTCGAGGCCGCGGCGGTAGGCACCCCGACCGTGGTCACGCGGACCACCGGGGTGAGCGACTACGTCGCGGCCCACGGCGCTGGGCGGGTGGTGGACCCGCGCTCGGGCGCGGCGATCGCCGAGGCACTCTACGAGTTACTCATCGACCGGGCCGCATGGGCGGCATGCAGCGCGCGCGCGCTGGCCATGGCGCCGGCCTTCAGCTCCACGCAGATCGCGGCCGATCTGCTGCGGCTCTACCAGCCTTTGCTCGGCGCCGCCGCCCCGGAGGTGACGGCGGCTGGGGTGGCGTTGACAGAATAGGTGATCTGGTCTAAGATTTGCTGCCCCCGCACGGGCCGCACCCGCCGCGGTCCACCTCGCTACGGACCCCCGTAGCCCGTTCTCTACCTCACAACGCCCGCGGGACACACAGCGAGAGAGGAGGCTCCGTCTATGAAACGATATCGTACCCCTGTCATCGTGAGCAGCGTGATCGGCGTCCTGGTGCTGGCCATCATCGCCGTGGCCCTCTGGCAGGCGCCGCGGGGCGTTGCTCAGGATCAGCAGCCCATCCTGCAGTACCCTGAGTTCCCGCCAACCCCGACGATCGGCCCCAACCCCACCACGCTGGCCGTGCTGCAGAGTGGCGCACCGCTGGTGGCCGCCACCTTCGACGATGCGAGCGCCCTGAGCGCCTGGCAGATCGTCGACCTGGAGTTCGTGCTCCCCGATAGCGCCTCAGTGTGGGCGATCGAAGACGGCCGGCTCACCCAGAACGCGACGGCTGCTGCGGGCAACCCCTCGATCCAGGAGACGGCTGCCCTCATCGGCGAGACCGGCTGGACCGACTACAGCGTCAGGGTGAGTTTCTACGACCTGTACAACGGCACCGCCGGCCTGATCGCCCGCTACAGCGGCGACGACCCGACCACGGCCAGCTACTACCGCTTCCGCATCCTCAAGGACAGCTTCGAGGCAACTCCTAAGCAAGTGCTGGAGAAGGTCGCGGGCGGCGTCGCCACGACACTGGTCGAGATCAAAGAGCCGGGCTTCAGCGAGCGCGCATGGCACACGCTGGCAATGAGCGTCAATGGCGGCGCGATCACGGTGAGCCTGGATGGGACGGTGGTGGCCGAGGCAGTTGACCCGGCGCCGCTGGCTGCTGGCCGCGCCGGGATCTACACCCGCGCGATCGGTGGCATCCTGTTCGACGATTTCACCGTCGTCCAGCCGTAACGAGCAAGCCCGGTCAGAGACTATGGGGCGTGGTCGCCTGGCAGCAATCGTTGCACAGGCCCCGCCCGGAGGTGAAGATAGCCATGCTGCGTACGTCCATCGTCGCGTTGTGTACCCTCGCGATGCTTGCCGCCATGCTCGCGGCGCCGGCGACCCCCGGGGTCGAGGCCCAGACGAGCGGTCTGCGGCTGATCACGGAGCTTATTCTACCGAACTCAAACCAGGTCAAGTATCCCCACGTCGTCGCCGGCAACAACCTGGTGCACGCCACCGGCAATGCCAACCGCTCGACGGCCTTCATCTGGAGCAAGGGCGCCAGTGAGACGAGCTTCGGCAACCCCTTTAATCTCGGCCCGGCCGAAGGCCAGCCCGATTACTCGACGACCTCGGTAGCGATCGGACCCGGTGGCTCAATCTGGGTGGCGTGGATCAATCAGCCGACACGAACCATTTTCCTGCGCCAGCGCACGCCCGATGGCCAGTGGGGACCCTCACGAATTGTGGATCGGGGCACACCCTTCCCGGTGTCGGTTGAGGTCGCGGTATCGAGCACCAACCAGATCTTCGTTGCCTGGCGCGATCCTGACCTGCCGGTGCGCTACCGCACATCTTCGAATGGCGGCGTGAGCTGGACGAGTCGTACGGACGCGAGCGGTCTGGCTGCCACGCAACTGGGCCTTGCCGCTGGCCCCGAGGGCCGGATGGCGCTTACCTTCACCGCCGGCTTTGGCGAAAAGCTCCAGATCTTCGCCGGTCTCTGGAATGGCTCGGGCTTCGATATCACCCGAATCACCACCCTGGCCAGCGACTGGGCCGACTCCAGTATCAGCTTCGACCAGCAGGGCCGGGTCTATGTCGCCTGGCGTGGGGTTGAGGAGCGCGGCGGCAACTCGGGTGTCTTCTATGCCGAGCGCCAGCCCGATGGGAGCTGGCCCCGTTCACGGATCGTTGGCGGCAAGGTGATTGGCACAGTGAGCATCAACGCCGACCAGCAGAACAACCTGCACCTGTCATGGATTGGCCAGCCCTCGGGGGGCAGCCAGATCTTCTATGCGTTCAAGCCTGCGAACGCCGATTTCCGCGGACCCATATCCTCTGCCGCCGGCGGGGCGCTCTTCAATGCGCGCGCCTTCGGCAATGTCGCTACCAGTGGCCCGCTGAACCACATGGTTACCGAGGAGTTCTCCGGCTCCGGCCTGCGAACGCGGTACTCGCTCTTCAGCGCCGATAGCTTCGGTGGCCAGCCGGTGATCGAGAACGATATCGCGCTGGTCGGCCGTAGCCCCGACTCGACGGTGCTGGTCAGTTTCCCGAGCCTCCAGGGTTCCCCCGACCAGATCCGCTGGCGCTGGAACGCCGCACCGACCGATGCGGTCAACGACTCGGGAGGCTGGCAGGCCTTCAGCAACCCGCTCCGGGTGGTCGTCCCTGAAGTGCTCTATGGCGATACCTCCTGTCTGCCGGCAACCCTCTTTACCCAACTCCGCGATACGCGCACCGGCGCGATCGAGGCCCAGGCCCGCTCCGACAGCATCCAGATCGACGGTGTGGTGGAGGTGAACGTCTACCTCGAGAACCCGCTCGCCAGAGCGGTTCGCGATGGAACACCCCCGGCCCCCGATGGCGGGGCACCTGGCGGCGCAGCGAACTATACCCGCTACCCGTTCACCTACCTGAACGTGATCCCCGATACCGACTGTAACGGCCTGACCACCGCCAGCGTTGGCCAGACGGCCACCACGATCGAGACGACGTACCAGCTCAGCGAGAGCGGCTTCGCGGGGCGCATCACGCTGCCCGGCTTCAGCGGCGACGCAGCGGGGGCGCGACCGTTCGTGACCGTGGTGCGCGACCGCGCCGGCAATGCGCGGACCTTCGACCTCAATGTGATCTACGACCCTCAGAAACCGGTGCTTAACCAGCAGACGGCCGGCCTCGCCACCCCGGGCCAGGTCACCGTCACCCCCCATCCGCGCTACGACCTGCTGCAGGATCTGCAGTTCGAGAACATTCCACTCGACGATAACATCTACCCGGATGAGATCTGGGGGGTCTGGATGGCGAATGCCCCCGAGCGAGTCGCCGATCCACTGAACGACCCCAACCTCAGGTGGACCATCGTCGAGGCGTTCAACGTCCGCAACGGTAGCTTCAGGGTCAGCAACTGGAGCCTGGCCACCGGGCTGAACAGCCAGGATCTGGTACCCGGTGAGGACTACTACATCTACATCCGCTTCCTCGACGGAGCGGGTAACGCCAGCGATGGCTACGTCGTCGCCGAAGTGCCGGTCAGCAATCTTACCCGGCCGCTGCTCTACGCCCCGCTGATCGGTCGGTAAGATATGGTTCAAACTCACGTAACAATCCAGCCTTCAGCTCCACAGCTCCACAGCTCGACAGAGCGGTTCTGTGGAGGTGTCGAGCTGTGGAGCTGTGGAGCAACGGTCACGCGAGAACGCCCGCTCCTGAACCATGCCTGAGGCCGGCATCTGGCCCACAGCACCCGTCATCCGCTGCCCAGGCAGATGACGGGTGCTTTTACACTCCGCGACCTTCTACCTATTCACAAAACCACAAATTCGGTAGTACAATAAGGCTGGTTGACAATCGTTTCCCCAACCCTGCGGCGCAGCCGCGTCCAGCAGTGAGGTGCGGCCATGAGACATTACCGTACGCCGACCGTTATCAGCGCAGTGGTGGCACTTCTGCTCGTGACAGCAGCGGGACTCGCCTTCTGGCAGGCATCACGAAGTAACGCCCAGGACCAGCAACCAGTGCTGGAGTATCCCCAGTTCCCACCCACGCCGACGATCGGCCCCAACCCCACAACCGCGCCCGCCCTTCAGAGCGCAGCGCCGCTGATGGCCGCCAGCTTCGACGACCCGGCAGGGATCAGCGAGTGGACGTTCGTGCCCATGGAGCCGATCGCCCTGGCCGAACAGCAGCCGGTCTGGGCGATCGAGGACGGACGCCTCGCCCAGCGCTTCACCGCCGCCGCGGGCAACCCTTCCACCCTGGAGACAGCCGCTCTTAGCGGCGCCGCCGGCTGGAGCGACTACCGCGTGCAAGTGAGTTTCTACGACCTGTACAATGGCACGGCGGGCATCATCGCCCGCTACAACGGCGATGACCCGCTGACGGCGAGTTACTACCGCTATCGAGTGCTGAAGCAGGCCTACCCGGCCACGCCCAGGCAGGTGCTCGAGAAGGTTGACCAGGGGGTGGTGACCACCCTGGCCGAGATCAAAGAACCTGGCTTCCGCGAGCGCCAGTGGCACGTGCTGGCAATGAGCATCGTCGGCGGGACGATCACCGTGACCCTGGACGGGGTGGTCGTCGCCGAGGCGGTAGACGCGGCCCCGCTCAGCGCAGGACGGGCCGGCATCTATACCCGCGCCATGGGTGGCATTCTGTTCGACGACTTCAGCGTCACCACCTGGTAGCCGGTTAGCGAGAGGAGTCACGCGATGCGCCGTTTCACGCTCTGCCTCAGCGCACTCGTCGCACTGGCGCTGATCATCCCTCTGGCGCCGGTGCTGGCCCAGAACGGAACTGCTCCGCGCCTGGTCTTCCAGACAACCATCCCCGGCGTACGGGAGATCAAATTCCCCGACGTGGCCGCCACCCGCGACCAGGTCTTCCTCTCAGCCAATGCGAACCGGGCTGATGCCTTCATCTGGCAGAAGCAAGACCGGGCCACCAGTTTTCCCGCGCCGACGCGGTTGGGCAACGCACCCGGCCAGGCCGACTACTCAACCACCAGTCTCGCTATCGGCCCGGATGGCGCTATTCACTACATCTGGATCAATCAGGAGCGCCGGACGATCTACTATCGGCGCAAGCCGCTTAACGGCGACTGGGGCCCCCAGCGCGTGATCTACGCCGGGGGCAGCGGCGCCTTCCCGGTCAACGCGGTCGTCGAAGTCTCGAGTGATAACTATGCCTATGTCGGCTGGCGTGAGCCCGACCGTCCCGCGGTTGTGACCCGCTCAAACAATGACGGCCAGACGTGGTCGGAGCGCGTGAGCATCGGGACGCGCGCGACCATCGGCTTCCCCGCCCTGGCCGCCGGCCCCGACGGGACGATGGCGGTGGCGGTGACCGTTGGTGAGAATGACCACCTGACAATTCAGAGTGGGTTCTGGGACGGCAGCCGCTTCAGCCTGACGCGGCTCACATCGCCCACCACGGACTTTGCTGATCCAACGCTGACCTTTGATCCCGACGGCAGGCTGTATCTGGCCTACCGGAGCGTCGAGCGGCGGGGGCCGAATTCGGGCATCTGGGTGGCGACCTATAGTGGCGGCACGACCTGGACAATCGGACGTATCATTGGTGAGGCCGAGACCTTCGGCACAGCCAATATCTTCTCCGACAGCGTCGGCAATCTGCACCTGCAATGGAACGCGGTGGTCGACCTCGGGCAGCGGGTCTACTATTCCGTGCGACCACGGGGCGCGAGTGGCTTTACGGCCCCGATCTCCGCGCCGAATGACGCGGGCGTCATCTTCAACTCACGGCTCTCGGCAAATGTCAGTGATGCGGCCTATGCTCACGTCGCCGGCGAACTCTTTGGCGGCGGCGCCTCGGAACTGCGCTACCTGCTCTTTGCCGCCGCCTCCGGGGCCGATGTCGGCGCCGCGCCACGCATCCGGGACGATGCCGAGTTCGCCCGGCGCGATACAACGGTCACTGTGAGTTTCCTCAATGTACGTGGCCAGCCGACGCAGATCCGCTGGCGCTGGAATGCCGCGCCGAGCGACGCCGCGAACGACTCCAATGGCTGGCAGCCCTTCACCAACCCGATGACGATCCCGCTGCCCGAGAGTCTGTTCACCGCACCCTGTGTGCCGGTACGCCTCTTCACCCAGGTGCGTGAGGCCGATGGCGATACCAGCGGCGTGGATGGCGACGATATCATTATCGACACGGGCATCCAGGCGGCAACGGTGATCAGCAACCCCTACGTCGCGCGCCGCGCACCCATCTTCACCCCCGCCGCCACGCTGCTCGATAGCGGCAGCGGCGGCGCCAGCGATGGCGATCCCGGCTACACCCGCGCGCCGATCTACTACCTCGAGGTGCGTGGGAACAATGACTGTAGCGGCGTGAAGGACGTGGCCGCCGGCCGTACGATGACCAGCTTCGGCAAGGCGATCCCCATCCAGGAGCAGGTGTTCGCCAATGTGCTCGGCTACCCCGGCCCGATGGCCCCCGGCGAGAATACACTGGTTGTCAGGGTGAGCGATGGCGCCGGCAATCTGGCCGATTTTCCACAGACCCTCGTCTACGACCCGATCAAGCCCGTGCTGGCCAGTTCAGCCCAGGACTCGCTCCAGATTAGCTCGAACCCCAGGGCAACCATCCTGACCACGCTCAGCTTCAATAACCTGAGGGTGACCGATAATGCCTATCCGGGCCGCGGCTTCTGGGGGGTCTGGATCGCGAATAGCCGCCAGGCGATCAGCAATCCGGCCAGTGACCCCGGCCTGGTCTGGGTGCCGCTCCCGGCGCCTGGCGAGAGCGCGAATTTCACGATCACCAACTGGAGCCTGGCCTCGGGTCTACGCCGCGATCAACTGACACCCGGCGCCTACTATGTCTATGTGCGCTTCCTCGACGGCGCCGGCAACCCGACTGATGGTTTCCTGGCTGCTACCGTGAATCTAACCAGCGTGACGTTCCCAACCGTGCACGCGCCGACCATCCGGCGCTGAGCATCACGATGACTACTGAGCGCACGGCCCCGTATCCGGAGGCGGCGCGCCATCCGGCGATCGCCCGCCTCCGGACGTGGATGGCCACCCACGACACTGGCCCCTGGCTGATCACGCTGGTCTTTCTGCTGCTGCTTCCGCTCAGTGTGCCCCGCGTGGCGCTCAGCGATGAGGTGCAGTACTACGCCTACCTGCGCTCCGTCTATTTCGATCGCGACCTCGACTTCCGTAACGAGTACACCTTCTTCGCGACACAGGCCGAACGCTTCGGCGATATGGCGGTGACCAACGCGCTGCTGCGCGAAGATGCCATGAACCCGAACCCGCAGACGGGCCTGCTGCGCAATGTCGCCCCGGTCGGCTCGGCCATCCTCTGGGCGCCCGGCTTCATCCTGGCCGACGCTGGCGTGCTGCTGGCCAATGCCTTCGGCGCGAACCTGCCCCGCGATGGCTTTGCGCGGCCCTATGTCGTGGCGACCTGCATGATGACGGCGCTCTACAGCCTGCTCGGCCTGCTGCTCAGCTACCGGCTGGCCCGCCGCTTCGCCGACGACTTCGCGGCCACCGTGGCCACGCTGACGGTCTTTCTCGCCTCGTCGCTGGTCTTCTACAGCATCATCCTGATGCCCTGGTCACACGGCCCCGGCTTCTTCCTCTTCGCCCTGTTCCTGACGGTCTGGATGCGCCACTGGCGCCGGCCACTGGAACGCGGCTCCGGGAGCTGGCTGCTGCTGGGCATGATCGGTGGTCTGCTGGTGATGACGCGCGAGCAACTCGGGCTGCTGCTGATCATCCCTGCCCTCGAGGCGCTGTGGACCTACGGGGCGCTGCTGCGCAGCCGGCGCTGGCCCGAGGCGCTGCAATTGCTCGGGCGCCACGGCCTGTTTCTGCTCACCCTGCTCCTGGCGCTGACGCCGCAACTGCTGGCATACCAGATCCTCAATGGGCGGCCCGGCCCGTCCGCGACCGTGGCGGGCAAACTGGACTGGCGCAGCCCGAACTTTCTCAATACGCTCTTTGACCCGGGGCGCGGCGCCTTTCTCTGGGCGCCCGTGCTGGCCCTCGGGCTGTTGGGCCTGGTCTGGCTGGCACGCAAAGACGCGCTGCTGGCCGGGTTGCTGCTGGCCGGCTTCCTGGCGCAGACCTATATCAACGGCGCCTTTGGCACCACCTGGCACCTGCGCGGCGCCTTCGGCTTCCGTCGGCTGATCGAATGCACCCCGATCTTCGTGATGGGATTGGCGGCGCTGATCGGCTGGCTGCGCCCACGCGTGGGACCCTGGCCGATCCTCGCCGGAGCGGGGCTGCTCGTCGCGTGGAACGTCGGCCTGATCGCCCAGTTCACCTTCGTCCGGCCGGCGGTGATCCGCCGCGAACTGGTCTGGGAGGATATGCTCTACTACCAGTTTGTAGAGGTGCCGGGCCAGGTGCTCAGCAAGCTCTGGACGCTGATCTTCGACCGCTGCAAGCTGCTGACCAACCAGACCTGCTGAGCGGACCGCTAGCCACAGGCTACCCCATCCCTCGTTCTGCAGCGGTCCGGCAATGCCAGACCGCTGCAGCATCATCGTCTACAGCGCCTTCTGGCCCTCGCGGGTACTGGCCAGCGTGCCAAGATGGCAGGCCTCGCTCAGGCTGACGAGATAGGGCAGGTCGGTGCCGTACTCGATCACCGAGATGCTGGCATTGGTCACCCAGATGCGGTTGATGCGGTCCATATTCATCCCCAGCGCATCAGCAACCAGAATCTTGACGACCACATCGTGCGTGCTGACCAGCACCGTCTGATCGGCATGGCGCGCGCAGAGCTCCTCGCGGAAGTCGAGGGTGCGCTTGAGCACGTTTGAGAAGCTCTCGCCCCCCGGCATCTGGGAGCGCGTGGGGTGCTCGCGCCATTCGCGAAGCCCGGCGCCGTAGTGCGCCTCGACCTCGTGGGCATACTTGCCCTGCCACTCGCCGTGGTCGATCTCGAGCAGAGCATCGCTGTAGGCAAAGGGCACATTCGGATGGTGCGCCGCGATCGCCTGCGCGGTATGTGCCGCGCGCTGCAGGCGACTGGTGTAGATGTAGTCGATCGGCTCGGCCTTGAGGCGGGTGGCCAGGGCCTCGGCCTGGCGCAGCCCTAACTCGGAGAGCGGGGCGTCAAGCTGGCCCTGGTAGCGGTGAATGCGGTTCCACTCGCTCTCGCCGTGACGGACAATGATCAGTCGCATCGGGTTGCCTCGCAATTGCTGGTGGCATCGGGACCGGGAAACCGGCCTTGCAGCCGCCCATTATAGCCGATCGCTGCACAGGCGAATAAACATGACCTGGCCGAATGGGTAGGCCACTCGCGTATGGTTGGTAGTAGTCTTATCGTGATCCCGATCGATCGTCGTATGCCCCTGCCGTCGCCGTCCGGTCACGGTTGATGGCGTATGTTTGGACAGTGGTTGTTACCCGTTGGAGGAGACCTGATGAACCTGATTTTTCTCTGGTGGCTGACGCTGGGTGCGCTGATCGGCTTTGTGGCTGCGTGGATCTGGGACTGGCTCTGGTTTCGCCGCCGGCGCCAGATCGTCTCGCTGGAGGTGGAGACGCAGCTGGCCAAGATCCAGGGCGAGCGAGATCGACTCGCGGGCGAGTTGCGCGCCTGCGGTGACCGGCGCGCGGCGCTGGAGGGCGAGCTCAAGACTGCGCAGGGCAGCCTGAAGGTGGCCCAGGACGAACTGGGCGGGCTGCGCGCGCAGCTGGCCGCGTTGAACGCTGAGAATGAACGATTGCGTGTCGAGCTGGAGCAGGCCCGCAGTGCCGGCGTCAGCCTGGACGCCACCGCCGGGCAGCATCTGACTGCCCAGCAGGTGGGCGGCGCGGATGAGAATGCCGTGGTTGCCTCACTGCGCGAATACAACCTGGCGCTCCACGACGAGCTTGAAGCCACACGCCTCGCCGTTGGCCGCTTCGCCGGAACGAACGGCGACCCGCTGATCGACATCGACGGCATCGGTCCGGTCTATCAGGAACGGCTGTACAAGGCCGGCGTAGTGACCTTCGCGCAGGTCGCGGCGATGCACCCCGACCGGCTGCGCGCGCTTGTGGCCCCCAACGCGGTGTTTGAGCTGGACACCGAGTCGTGGCGCGAGCAGGCTCGCCAGCTCGCGAAGCTGCCAGCTCGCGACCCGCTGATCGACATTCTCGGCGTCGGCCCGGTGTACGAGCAGCGGCTGCTCAACGCCGGCGTGACGAGCTTTGCACAGCTGGCCAGTATGAGCGAGGCGGAGATCCGCGCGATCATCAGGCCCGAGCCCTGGCAGAACGTCGATATTCCGGCGTGGATCGCCGAGGCGAAAGTCCTCGCCCAGCAGGTGCGCGACGGCACCTATCGCAAGGGAGAGTACTGATGCAGCAGACGACGACCACGACGACCACCGTCACCGAGCTGCCAGACGAGCGGCGCTGGCAGGGTCGCGACTGGGTCAAGCTGGCGATCTCCGGCGCCCTTGCCCTGGCCCTGCTACGCCCCGGCGTCTCGACGCAACCCGCGGCGCCAGCGCAGCCAGTGGTGGCCACGCCCATCCCTGCGGTGGTGAGCACACCCATGCCAACCATGGTTGCGGTCGCCGCGCCGGTCATCACCAGCACGCGCGAGGCGATCGTCGCCGGGCCGTACACGGTGCGCGGCACCGGCGAGCCGGGCACAACCGTCGAGGTGCTGGTCAATGGCGCGCCGGTCGGCACCGCGGTGGTCGGCGCCGACGGCAACTGGAGCCTTGACACCGAACTGGCGGCGGGCACGGCCGAGCTCCAGGCCCGCGCCATCGACGCCGGCGGCCAGGTGCTGGCGGCGGCTGAACCGGTGACGCTCAACGTCGGCGTCGCGGCGGCGGCACCGACGATCCGCAGCACGCGCGAGGCAATCGTCGCCGGGCCGTACACGGTGCGCGGCACCGGCGAGCCGGGCACAACCGTCGAGGTGCTGGTCAATGGCGCGCCGGTCGGCACCGCGGTGGTCGGCGCCGACGGCAACTGGAGCCTTGACACCGAACTGGCGGCGGGCACGGCCGAGCTCCAGGCCCGCGCCATCGACGCCGGCGGCCAGGTGCTGGCGGCTAGCGATCCGGTGTTGCTCAACGTCGGTGAACTGGCAGCACCCACCTTCGACGCACCCGCCGGTGACCTGGAGAGTGGCCCGGTCACCCTGACCGGCACGGGTGTGCCCGGCACACGCGTACGCGTGCGGTCCGGCGATACGAACCTCGGCACGGCGGTGGTCGGCCCCGACGGGCGCTGGGAACTGGAGAGCATCCTCGCCCCGGGGCGGCAGCCGATCATTGTTGAGGCACTTGACGCCAATGGCAATCCCGTCGCCACGAGCGCGCCGACCGAGGTGAATGTCACCGGTGGCCTCGGGGTGACGCTCGACGCACCCACCGAGGGCACCGTGCTGCAGCCTGGCGTCAATGTGATCAGCGGCAAGGGCCAGCCCGGCACCGTGCTGGAGATCCTGAACGGCGACCGGGTACTGGGCGAGGCGACCGTGGGCAATGACGGCACCTGGCGCGCCGAGCTGCCGCTCGATCAGGGCACCGCCGCGATCAGCGTGCGCGTGAAGGGCACG